>FLNY01004376.1_pt1 | contig 52390 bp, 34 predicted proteins | sample 1140381 | NCBI WGS metagenome assembly FLNY01 (sample SAMEA3878172, study PRJEB12797) | bioreactor metagenome | biome: Moose rumen | place: Sweden | collected 2011-10
AAACAACTGATAATCTGAGTAATCTGTGTAAAGGAAAAGAATACAAAATATCAATCATAACTTCAGAAACTTGAATTACCTTATTTTAATTCATCTCGCAAATATGACAATCTGGCGCGTGGGTCTATAACGGATGCTAATTTAATAATAAATTTTTTTTTTTCAAGCATTCTTATCTGTTTTTTCGGGATATTTTTACCTGGAGGCATTTTTTGCCATTGGTTTTTATATCATCGTGCTGGTTTGGTTCATCTCTTTCAGTCTCTTACACAAAAAAAGCACCTCTGGGGTGCTTTTTTATTATTTAAATAAGGTGTCAGGAATGACTATCTTATCTGGATCGCCCGAATAATCAGGGTTTTGCGGAAATTCCGGGATAAGGAAATCTTATAGGTTACTGTGCAACATCAACTGTCAACTGATAACTCTCACCTCTCCGTTCTCAACTATTTACAACCCCGCCATGATATTAATCACGGCTACCACATCGTTGATATCCACCTTGGCGTCCTCGTCGCCGTTGACGTTGGCATTCGGCCACTCGGCGGTGCCGGCCATCACGTTGATAATTGCCACCACGTCGTTGATATCCACCTTTCCGTCTTCGTTTACATCACCAGGAATAACCTCTATGTCGCTACTGATGTTCAGTTCTGCCATGTCAGGGCCAATCAGGATATGGTCGCTGATACATACCCATCCGATATTCTCTCTGTAAGGCTCGGCTGTTGTTGTGGCAGAGATGGTCTTTCCGTCCACCTGGATGCTGGTGTCGTGAATCTGCTTCACCTTCACCGCAGTGTACCATGTGTTGCCCTCGGCATCTTTCTCTGTCGTGTCAGCACGACGGAGCATGGCTATCGACGGATAGTTAGTGGTCTGAAGAGCGGTCAGTACCGACGGTCTGTTGAGGTAGAGCTGCAGGGCGTCGTCATCCTCTACCGGGTTCTTCACTAAAAATCTGTTTTCACGCTGTGATGAACCGTAAATCTGTTCGTCCATACCATGACCGGCAGCGATATACAGACCGTTCTCTGCATCGAGGGCGCCCACGCCAGGGGTGATGGCCAGATACTCCACATTGCGGGCTGTGCTCACCTTTACGCCGGTGGAGTTCTCTGTGTAAACGATGAACTTGAAACCGGTGTTGGTCACGTCGAACACACGCACATTAAACACGGTGGTCTGGACGGTCGGCAGGCGTACCTCGGTGAGTACCACAGGCACTACGTCCTCCGGGAACGGAGTCTTAAACACCACTTCTGTTGTGTCGGACCACAGGTTATCAGTACTCTTTTCTGATTTCACCTCACCCACTTCGCACTGCAGATTCTGTCCGTTATGGCCCTTGAAGGTGTAGCAACTGTCTCTCAGGGCGAAGAACGGAACTTCCTCCGCATTGTTGAGCGAGCCTTTGTTGGTCTTCCACGGCAGCACCTTATAGACGAAGTTGCTGATGGTGATACTTTTCAGGAAGTTGCCGGCATAATATGATGAGTTCTTGTTCGTTATCGTACCTAGGAATACTTTCGGAGCTTTGGCAAAACGCTCACTGAATATTGTGGTGAGCTCATCCTCCGTGTCGATGGTCAGACGACCGTGCTGAAACTCTTCGGTTCCCTTGGCGGGAGCCACATTCACGACCACCTGGTTAGTGTAGTATGTGGTGGTGCCGTTGAACCACACTTCTTTGATACGGTAGGTATAGCTGCCCGACACCGACACCGTGTCTGTGTAGGAATAAATGGCACCGGATGAAGAGCTCTTGTCTTTCGGAGTGATGGTGGCAATCTCGGTCCAGATGCTCTCTTCTGGCAGCTTACACATTACTGTGATGCTGTTCATCAGGTCGCCGTTAGGGTCGCTCCAGTTCAAATTCACGGTTCCTTTCGCCGACTTATAGGTGTATGACAGTTCGCCGATGCCCTCATAGCGCGGGTTCTTAGGAATATACTCGTTCTTTTTCTTGTAACCCAGACCTGTCTCCATGGTGGAGTAGTATTTGCCGAGGTTGGTCAATTCCCAATAAGAGGTACCGTCTTCAGCAGTTTTCTTTTCACAGATGTGGGCTTTACTCTCGCTGTTCCAGTAGAAATAACGCTCCACGATGTCGCTGTTGTTCAGCTGGTTGAGAATATTGACGGTGCTATTGTAAATCTGGCTGTCTGTCACGCCGTTGCCGAAGGCGCCGTTGTGGTTCCACGAAGCCCCCCAGATCCACTCGGAAATCCACACCGGCCGTCCGTTTCCGTAGTTGTTGCTGTACGACTGAAGGTTACCGAAGTTGCCGCTCCAGTAGCAGTGCATGTCGAGGATGTCGCAGCGCCAGCCACGGGCGTCTATCGAGTCGATGAAAGCCTTCAGGTGGTTCATCGAACCGTCGTGAGAAGTCTCCGAACACAGACGCAGCCCCGTACGCATCAGGTTCTGCCAGTTGCCAAGCACTGTCGCCACATCCTGAGGGTGGTCGTCGGAAGAGTTGCCTGGCTCGTTGTTCGTCTTCATGTGGCATGAGCCGGTCACGCTTCCGCAGGTGGAAGGAGAAGGCCAGTCCTCATAAATATGGTTCGGCAGCCACTCGGTGTCTGGCAAATTGCTGGCGTTGCCCTGTGCCCAGTCGTAGCATCCCTGCACGTTCAGTAACTGACAAGGTTCAGCGCTTCCGTTACTGGCCAGACCCTGCTTGCCGAAGTTATACCATTGGAACAGACGGTACGACGAAATCCTTTTGTCGAGCACGTCGGGTAGGGTAGCAAACTCCAGGTCTTCCTGGTCGGCGATGAAGCAGCGGCTGTAACCCCATCCGGCACTACCGATGGCGAAAGTCACCATAAAGCCTCGCTTCAGTTTGAACGAACGGATTTGGTTGTTCAGTGTGGTTGCGTTGAGCGATTTCATAAAACCGCCTGAATGCCCCTCGGTGTAGTTGTTTGAGCTCTCACCGCCGAAGTTCTGCTCCGAATAGCAGGTCAGCGGGCGGTAGTTCTTGTCGTATGGGAAGACAATCGCACCGCGGCTGTACATCCTCACCTGACAGTTCGTCCCGTTCACGGCTTTCTCACCGTTGATGAAGATATAATCCATCCAGTTCTTTATCACCAGACTAGGCTTCACATTGCTGAAACGCACCACGGCATGCTCCAGATTCACGATGTTAACGCTTCCGGCTGTGGCAAACGGAGTGGTGTTGGTAATCACGTAGTCCACATCCTCAGTGATGTCAACAGAGCTGCTCACTTGATTGACGGTGGTTACGGAGTTGGCTCCGTTTACGATGAACAGGGCGGATGACACTATCCACACCAGCATCGCGGTCATAAGTCTTGTAAATGTTTTCATTTTTTCGCTTAGGTTATGTTTGTTAAATATTTTTTGCTAGTTTTAATATCCTTATCACAATTCGTACTTCCGGTTTTCTGCAAAAAAGGTATATATACACACGCCGGTGCTAAGTTAACAATAATTTTATTATTTTTTGGAGTTTTTTACATATTTTTTTGTAAAAAATGATTAAACAATCTTTTTTCTCTTTTTTTTTACAAAAGAGATGAATGAAAATTTTAAATCTATGATTTTTTTTATATATTTGCATTTAATATACTATTTTAACAATAACTAACAAAATTCAATAGAACCCTCATCCTAATTTAATTCCATTAATTCCCGAAAACAATAAATCAAGAATTGCAGGAATGGAAAAAATTCTCAAATTCTCAAATTTTTGATAAAATAAGGTTCAAAGTTCAAAGTAATCAATTCCTGATTGAAACATTAATATTACTAACTATAATTCTGATTTTATGTCTCAAAAAACTAACTTGATTCGAACGGCTCTATTGCTGGCTCTATTTTTTATAGTGGGCAGCTTGCAGGCCCAGACCGTCAAGGTCAATGTGAAAGATGCGAGTGGTGAGGAACTGTTTGGAGCGACTGTACAGGAACAGGGCACTTCAAATGGAGGCACGACCGGGCTTGACGGCTCTGTCACTATCAACCTCTCGAAAGCTGACAACCCTATCGTGGTCTCTTATCTTGGTATGAGGTCACAAACTATTCAGGCCAACGGACGCACAGTCATCGACGTGGTGCTCGAAGACGACATCACGATGCTGGAGGATGTGGTGGTCATCGGTTATGGAACTGTACGTAAGAAAGACCTCACAGGTGCCGTGGCTTCCATCGATGCAGGCAAACTGGCTGACATCCCTGTGGCTAACGTGGCGGAGGCCCTCACTGGTAAACTGTCTGGTGTGAACGTAGTGACCACCGAGGGTTCACCGGATGCCGACGTGAAGATACGTGTTCGTGGAGGCGGCTCACTCTCGCAGGACAACTCTCCGCTCTATATCGTGGATGGCTTCCCGGCTGAGAGCATCAGCGATATCGCACCGTCGGAGATTGAGTCTATCGACGTGCTCAAGGATGCTTCCTCCACCGCTATCTACGGTGCCCGTGGTGCCAATGGTGTGATCATCATCACCACCAAAAGTGGTAAGGAAGGCAACGTGCAGGTGAACTTCAACGCCTCCATCGGCTGGAAGAAACTCACCAAGGAAATCAAGGTGCTCGACCCTTACAACTACGCCTACTATCAGTATGAGCTGGGTAACGACGCATACGGAAACTACGACGACCTCGACATCTGGAAGTCTGTGCCGGGCAACAATTGGCAGGATCAGATTTTCGGACGTACTGGCGTTCAACGTCAGTATAACGCCAACGTGAGCGGTGGAAATAAAGACTTGAAATTCAACGTTGGTTATGCTCACAACGAGGAGGAGAGCATCATGAAAGGATCTGGTTACAGCAAGGATAACATCAATGCCAAGTTGAATACGGATCTAAATAAATGGCTCTCGTTTGAATTTAAGGCCAACCTCGCCTTCACCACCATCGACGGACTGAGCGGAGGTGCGGACACGAATGAGTCGAATGCGGCCAACGGACTGGTGGCCAATTCGGTTCGTTACCGCCCGGTTGAACCGCTGGCGGCCGACGATGATGACGCGGAGAACGCCACCAGCGTGCAGCGTACACCGGCACAGCGTATAGCCGCCACTTATAAGAAGCAGCAGCGCCTGCGTCAGGACTACAACGCCGCCCTCAACTGGAAACCGTGGAAGAACATCACGTTCAGAACGGAGTTCGGCTATGGATGGAGAGATGAGAAGAGTGACAACGCATGGGCAGCCGACGCAGTTCAGAATTCCAGATACGGATTTAACGGACAGCCGCAGCTCCACTTCGTTACACGCGATATTAAGCGTTGGAGAAATGCCAACACCGTTACGTACGATAACAAGAAACTCTTTGAGGGCCGCGACCATATCAATGTGCTCTTCGGACAGGAGTGGAGCAGTCAGAAGCAGACGGAGCGTGCCAACACATCTGTGGCGTTTCCTGCTACCATGACTATCTCTGAAATCCTTGCTAACGCAGCCGCCGGTACAGCACTGCCTAACGAGACTGACATCAAGGCGAAAGACAATATGTTCTCGTTCTTCGGACGTGTGAACTACACGCTCATGGACAAATATCTCGCCACCTTCACCCTCCGCGCCGACGGTTCTTCTAAATTTGGTAAGGATCATCGCTGGGGATGGTTCCCTGCTGCCGCTTTCGCTTGGCGTATGTCGGATGAGGACTGGTTGAGAGAAACCGACTGGCTCGACAACCTGAAACTGCGTCTGAGCTGGGGTACCGCAGGAAACAACCGCATCCCGTCAGGGCTTCTACATACCACTTATTCCATGGCCGACAATGCGGGTAAGCACCCGGGATTCGATGAGATTAACACATCGATGATAGAGCATGGATCGTATCTCCCGAATCCAGACCTCAAATGGGAGACTACCGTAACACGTAACTTCGGTATTGACTTCGGTTTCTTCAGAAGCCGCATCAACGGTAGTCTGGAATTCTACTGGAATACCACCAAAGACCTCCTCATGCAGGTGGAGATCCCGTCACAGTCGGGCTACACCTACCAGTACCGCAACTTCGGACAGACTTCCAACAAGGGTGTCGAACTGAATGTCAACACATATATCGTGGATAAGAAGAACTTCACGCTCAATGCCAATTTCAATATCGCTTGGAATACCAATAAAATTGACAAACTCAACATGGATAACCCATGGCAGAGCAGCAGCTTCGCCGGTAGCACCTTCGCTGCTTACGAGGACTTCCGTGTGGCAAAGGGCGGACGTCTGGGCGAAATCTGGGGCTACAAGACCAACGGTTTCTACACTGCTTACGACCCTGTCAGCAATCCGAACGGAGAGCTTGTGCTGAATGGCAACAACTGGGTGCTCCGCGAAGGTATTGTGGATAACAGCTACAATATGTCGGCTCTCAAACCGGGCGCACTCAAATATCAGCTCGACGAGGATGGAAATCCGCTTAAGCAGAAACTTGGCAACACCATCCCTAAGGTTACCGGAGGTTTCGGCATCGACGGGACAATCGGACATTTCGATTTTAACATGTTCTTCTCTTACTCAATCGGCAACAAAATTGTGAACGGCACAAAATTGGCTAACTCCTTCTATGCCGGATCAGCGAAAAACTACAATATCGTGAACGACTTCGCCCTGGGAAAACGGTTCACAGGAGTGGATCCTGAGACTGGATACAATCTTTCCAACCCGAATAACGCTATGTTGAATTACTACGGATCATCCGAGGCTCTGATTGCCCGGCTGATTGATATCAACGCTGGAGCCAGCACGTGGAATCCGGCTGTGATGAACCGTATGTATATTAACGATTACGCTATTGAGGATGCGTCGTTCCTTCGTATGCAAACCCTCACGGTGGGTTACACCTTCCCTAAGACTTGGGTGAAGAAAGCTTGGCTCTCCAATGTCCGCCTCTACTTCACTGCCTACAACCTCTTCTGCATCACTGGCTACGACGGCTACGACCCGGAGGTCGATGTGAGCAGCAAACGCAACCCGATGTGCCCGGGTATCGACTATGCCGCATATCCTAAGAGCCGCACTTTTGTCGGAGGTATTAACTTAACTTTCTAATCTAAATCTCACATCAATATGAAAAAGATATTTTTATTCGGTGTCCTGGCAATAGGAATTGCCCTCTTTTCTTCATGCTCCGATTTCCTCGACCAGAGTTCTGCTTCTGAGCTGGAGACAGAGAATGTGTACAATTCAGAGTACTACACTGGCACGTTCATCAATAAAATCTATGGTGGACTCACGCAGGACCGTACCTACTCTCAGGATATGGCCTTCATCTACCACATGAATAGCGACGTGGAGCTGGTGGACGGATTAGGAGCGAACGCTACCCTCATTTCTGAACGCGGCTTCTGTAACTATAACACAACTCCGGCTTATGCACGTCTGGCTGACCTCTGGACTGCCATGTATGGAGTGATTGAGAACTGTAATCTCGCCATCGACGGCATCAATCACAGCGACATCAAGGATCGCGCATCCATGAAGGCAGCTTTAGGAGAGGCGAAAACACTACGCGCGATGGTCTATTTCGATCTTATCCGTCTCTTTGGCGATGTGCCGATGAAATTGGAACCTACCGATGTCAATCTTAGTAACGTGTATCTGCCGAAGACCGACCGCGACGAAATTCTCGACGTGCTGATTGCTGACGTAGAGGAGGCGGTGGATCTTCTGCCTTGGGCAGGACAGCAGAGCTACACCACTGAGCGGGTGACAAAAGGATATGCGCATGCTTTGGCTGCACAGATGGCGCTCACTAAGGCCGGATATGTCATCCGTGAGAAGGCGAAAGACGGTTATGAGACCGCAGCTTACACCGACAATGAGTTCCCGACTCAGCGTCCGTCACAAGGAGAACGTACTGCTCTCTATAAGAAAGCGCTGGAACACCTCACTGCTGTCATCACCAGCGGTGTTCATAAGCTCAATCCGTCGTTCCAAAACGAGTGGTATCTGCTCAACCAGCTCACACTCGACCAGACTTACCGCGAGAATATTTTCGAGATTCCGATGCTCCAGAACGTGAGTGGTGAGCTTGGCTACACTGTCGGCGTACGTCTTAACGGCGTGACATCGAAATATGGTTACAGCAATTCCTCCGGAAAGATGAAAGTCACTTCTGACCTCTTCTATTCCTACGATAAGAACGACCTGCGTCGCGACATCACTTGCTCCACGATACAAATCAAGGAGGATGTGGACGCCGATGGAGCGACAGCCACCATCTCTGAGAGTCTCGGCAACGCGCCGTTCGGACTCTATGTGGGCAAATGGGACCCACGTTTGGAGAATGACTCTTGGCTCGCACAGAACAAAGCGGCCACAGGAAAGCACATGACTGGTATTAACGTGGTGAAGGTGAGATATGCACAGATACTCCTCTGGTATGCTGAGATTATGAACGAGCTGGCTGGTCCTGACGGCAGCTATGCGGGTGATGCCGGTATGACCGCGCGTGAGGCTCTCTCATTGGTGCATCTCCGAGCTTTTGCTGATGCAAAGAAAGCTGACGCACAGCAGTATGTCAACGATATTGCTTCTACGAAAGATGCTTTCTTCGATGCACTTGAGAAAGAGAATAAGTGGGAACTTGCCGGTGAAGGAGCACGTAAGTGGGATCTTATCCGATGGAATCTCCTCACTCAGAAAATCCTTGAGATGAAGGAAAATTATCTCAACGACATCACTGCAGCTCAGGAGAATGAGGAGAACGAACGTTATCAGAAGACTCTCTATTTCAACTACACAGATGCCACACGTACAACCATCGACGAGACTTCATTTACCTGGTTCGGATTCCCTGACGGAAAAGTGGCAGCCGATTACGACAGCAGCAAGAGCTCTTTTGGCAGCACCAAACTGACTGACACTAATGTGGAGACCAACCTTCCGTCTATTTCCAGCGGACTTGTGGGATCAGCTCTCTCACCAAGTGAGACTCCTGATGTAAAAGTCAAGAACCGCTATCTCATGCCTATTGGAGCCACCACCATCTCTGCATCAAACGGCACATTGTATAACTCCTACGGATGGTAATTTCAGAATTAACACATTATAAAATATATAACTATGAATACAATTATTAAAAACATAAGTCTTTCTGCTTGTGCCGTGGCACTTGGTTTCTGTGTTGTCGCATGTACGGACGACAACGACTGGAAAGTGGACAAATCTCACGACCGCCTCTTCGGGTTGAGTGGGGAGAAAATCACGGTGGAGGCTGAGGATATCACTGCTACTGTGGCTTTCACCGGAGTCCCTAGTGCTCAGTATTACCTCATTGAGGTCAGCACAGACTCTCTCTACGAGGAAATTCCGATGGGCGGAACTCCTAACTCCATTGTTTTCGGTGAGGATGGAAGCATCACACGCTCTCCGGCCACTCTCACTAACCTCGCAGGTGACACCAAGTATTTCCTGCGTATCAAAGCACAGAACAGTGAGATAGCTGACGGACACTGGGCCTATTATCAGAAGAGCAACGTGGTATCCACATTCAAGACCAAAGCTGAGCAGATTTTCAACACCGTGGAGAACAGCGACCGCGGAGAGGATCAGATCCATGTGAGCTGGGACAACACCAAGGCGGTGACCGACATCCTCGTGACCGATGCCAACGGCAATGTGGTGCAGAAGATCACCCTCACCGATGAGGACAAGGCTGCTGGCGAGTACACCATTTCCGGCCTTAATCCGTCCACCACTTATATCATTACCATCAACAATGGTGATGCGGTGCGTGGCACGCTCGCTGTTGCAACCACTGCTGCCATGCCGGCTGCTGACTTTAAGTATTACCTGCCTGAGGATGTCAATCTTATCTCCACAGAATTGCTCAATGAAATTGCGGAGATGGCTCTGGCTACTGCTGCCGATCCTAACAACTACAGTGTCACCATCGGTATCCCTGCCGACAAGACCATCGACTTCCATGGAGAGTCATCCGACGGATCGGCCACCAACGTGCCGGTGCCTGACGGAATGTCCATTACATTCTTTGGATTGGCTGGAGGTGAGGCGCCTACCATCACGTTTACAAAGAATATCGATCTTGCCGGATCACACGCCTATATCGCGTTTGAGAACGTGAAGGTGGTGGAGAACGGTGGCAGCTATTTTATCAACCAAGGCAATGCCTGCACAGTGGGTGAGTTCCGGATTAAAGACTGTGAGATGTCGGGCTTCAAGAATGCTTTCTTCCGTCTGCAAAACAGCAACGCGAAGATTATCGACAAGCTCATCATCAACAATTCTATTTTCCACGATATGTGCTCCGGCTATTCCTTCATCCATGTGGATGCGGGTTCTGGCGCAGGTGTGGTGAAGAACATCGATATCGACAACTCCACACTCTACAATGTGGCTACAGGCGGTAAGATGTTCATCTACAGCAAAGGCACTGATATGGAGAGCATCTCCGTGCGCAACACCACGTTCTACAACTGTATCGGAAACAACAACTACTGGGTTGACTTCAACGGTGCCGGAACAACAGGCGCGTTTGAGTTCATCAAGTGCCTCTTCGCCAAGACTCCGGATGAGGCCACGAAGAACATCCGGTCGAACAATGACGCTGCCTTCGAAGACTGCTACCGCACTACCGATTTCTTCAAGACCCTCAAGGGCGTGAACGACCTCGACGTGTCGTCCGACGAACTCTTCGTGGATCCGGCCAACGCCGACTTCCATTTCAAGGGCGGACGCATCCTCTATTGCGGTGATCCAAGATGGTACACCGAGGAATAATTGTTTCATGATTTTGTTTTTTACCGGGCAGCTTGCCGCAAGTGCAGGCTGTTCGGTATTGATAATTAAATATTCAAGATGAAAAAACTACTACTTTTATTATTAGTATCAGCTTTTGCTACTAGTCTTTTTGCCGAAACTCTTTTCGACTATACAAGAAAAATCGGTACATTTGTCGTTTCTGGAACGACAACCGAGGATGTGGTTAAAATCCACACGAACAAAGATGCGGTGCCGGGTATCAAGTTTGCCAACAGCTACATGAAAGAAGGCGCTTTCAATGAGAATTATGCATATATCAAGTGTGAAGGCGGATTTAAAAAAGGTGATATCATCACTGTCGCAGGTGCTTATAACAATTCAGCCGAGAAAACTTCTGCGGTGGATTTCTTCTTGCCCATCGACAATACTCCTACCGTACTCTTCACTACTAAGCAGTTTATCAACGGCCGACTCGTAGATGACGATCCTGAGGAGGAAACCTTCACTCTCACGGAGGACTGCGACTCACTCTTCTTCGGACGTAATGGCAATACCGGAACGTTCGTGACTACCCTCAAGGTTGTACGTGGAGATGAAACCCCTGAAGAACCAGAACCGGAAATCGACGCACTCGTGCATTATGAGAAAAATAAAGGCGATTTCACCGACTATGGCTCATGCTCCGTCAACGATGCCGTGAAAATCAATGAGAATTCCAAGTCTGTTGCTGCTATCAAGTTCTCAAACAGTTATAAGACCGACAATTTAATAAACGAAAACTATGTGACAGTGGAGTGCGACGGAGGGTTCCTGACCGGAGATATTATCACGATTGCGGGCGCATACAACAACGATGACGAGAAAGATGCCAGAATTCATATTTTCACACTGGATGAGGCGAACAATATAAACCTTCTTTTCGAGACACAGCCGTTTATCAATGGACGTACTTCGAAAGACGACCCGGTGAAGGAGCAGTTCATCCTCTCTGAGGATGTGGAGATGCTTTGTCTTGGTCGTCAGGGAAATACCGGAACGTATGTCACTACCTTTATCGTTGAACGTCCCGTGTCTGGCGTCAAATCAGGTGATGTGAACGAGGATGACGAAGTGAATATCAACGACGTGGTCGCCATCATCAATGTGATGGCAGGCACCGCTGAGTGGCCGAACGCCAACGTCAACGGTGACCCTGAGGGCAATGTCGATATCAACGATGTGGTAGCGGTGATTAACATCATGGCGGGGTTGTAAATAGTTGACGGTTGACAGTTGACAGTTGACGGTTGACAGTTGACAGTTGACGGTTGACAGTTGACAGTTGACGGTTGACAGTTGACGGTTGACAGTTGACGGTTGACAGTTGACGGTTGACGGTTGACGGTTGACAGTTGACGGTTGACAGTTGACGGTTGACAGTTGATGTTGTACCGTAGCCCATAAGACTTCCGTTTCCCGGAATATCCGGAACCCCGGATGATCCGGACAATCCGCATAACCATTCCTCTTTGAACAAACGTCTCATCGTCTCATCTTCTAAAATCTCAAAGTTCAAAACCAAACAATATGAAAAAAATCAATGTATTCATGCTTGCAGTCCTCCTCCCGCTGGTGGCTTTCGCCGAGGGATGGGACGGCCAGACCTACAAGCAGATTGAACAGAGCATCCAACTTCCGCAGTTCGGAACGGCTGAGGTAATCATCACCAAGACCGGCGCCAAGACCGGCGCCACAGCGGCAAAAAACCAGAAAGCCATTCAGAAAGCCATCGACAAGTGTGCGAAGAAAGGCGGAGGTAAGGTCATTGTGCCTGCCGGTCAGCGGTTCCTCACCGGAGCTATCACTCTCAAGAGCCATGTCAACCTCGTGGTGGAGGAGGGGGCTGTCCTGGAGTTTGTTTTCCAGCCAGAGCTCTACCCGATTGTGGAGACGTCATGGGAGGGACTCGACTGCTTCAACCTCTCTCCGTGTGTCTATGCGCTGAACGTCACCGACATCGCCATCACGGGAAAAGGCACCATCGACGGAGGCGGCACCCGTCAGACCTGGTGGCCGTGGAACGGAGCGGTGAAACACGGATGGACCGAGGGCGTGAAGAGCCAGAAGGACGGTGGACGCGCACGGCTGCTGCAGAACGGTGAGGACGGCATACCGATGCGCCTCAACGGCAAGCCGAACCCACAGCGCACCTTCATGGAGAGCGACCGCCTGCGTCCGCAGCTCGTCAATTTCAACCAGTGCGAGCGAATACTCATCGAGGATGTCACACTTCTGCGTTCACCGTTCTGGGTGATTCATCCGCTGAAATGTACCGACATCATTGTCCGTGGTGTACACATCAACAACGACGGACCGAATGGCGACGGATGCGACCCTGAGTCCTGCGACCGAGTGCTCATTGAAAACTGCTTCTTTAACACTGGCGACGACTGCATCGCCATCAAGAGTGGACGTAATCGCGACGGACGTGAGCGGGCTATGCCGTCGAGAAACATCATCATCCGAAACTGTGAGATGAAAAACGGACATGGAGGAGTGGTGATTGGTTCTGAAATCAGTGGAGGCTGTACCAACGTCTTTGCCCACGATTGTGTGATGGACTCGCCGAACCTCGACCGCGTGTTGCGTATAAAGACTAACTCCTGTCGGGGTGGAGTTATCGAGAATATCAACGTGAGAAATATTAAGGTGGGGCAGTGTGGCGAGAGTGTGCTGAAAATCAATCTCGATTATGAGCCGAAGGAGATATGTTGCCGTGGCAACTATCCTGTAGTCCGTCATGTGTTTATGGAGAACGTCACTTGTGAGAAATCTAAGTATGGCGTGCAGATTATTGGGCTGGAGGAGGACACCTTTGTCTATGACATCAACGTGAGAAACTGCCGGTTCAACGGTGTGAGAGACGGCAACACTATCACGGGTAAGACACGCGATGTGCGACTCGACGGACTTTTCATCAATGGAAGTCTGGTGCTACAGGAAACGCCATTCAGTCACTACAGCGAATGGATGACTTATTCAGAAATCGAGCGGGTGCCAGAGAGCTACCTGCTCGATTTCTCTTCAAAGCCTAAATGGAGCTATGTGATGGGTATCGAGCTGGAAGGAATGCTTGACACCTACCTGACATACGGAGGGGAGAGAATCCTGAATTACTGCAAGATGTACACTGACAAGATGATTGACGGCGACGGCAATATCATGGGATACAAACTGGAAGACTATAACCTCGACAATATCCGCACAGGCCATTTCGTGGCGCGGATGTATCAGCAGTTGCCTGAGCATAAGAATTTGCTTGCTATGCGGATGCTGATGCATCAACTTGCCGACCAGCCACGGACTGTGGCGGATGGTGTGTTCTGGCATAAGGCCATCTATGCCTATCAGGTGTGGCTCGATGGTATCTTCATGGGACTCCCGTTTCATTGTCTTACGGCCAACATGCTGCTCTCACCACAAGAGTCGGAGAAAATCTATGATGATGCGGTCAATCAGATTGCGGTCACCTGTCAGCGTACGTCCGACCCGGTCACTGGTCTGAACCGTCATGCATGGGATGAGACGCATGAGATGTTCTGGGCGGATAAGCAGACAGGGCTTTCTCAACATTGCTGGGGTAGAGCACAGGGATGGTATTCCATGGCGCTGATTGAGTTGCTCGATGCCATCCCGCAAAACTATAAACGGAGAGGAGAACTGATTGACTTACTTGAAAAGGATCTTGATGCGATTGTCCGTTGGCAGGATAGGGAGTCGGGATTGTGGTATCAGGTGATGGATGCGCCCGGACGTGAGGGCAACTATCTGGAATCGACCTGCTCGTCCATGTTTTCCTACGTACTGCTGAAAGCGGCTCGACTGGGCTATGTGGGTAAGAAATACCGTGAGGCGGGAGAAAAAGCATACGAGGGTATTCTGAAGAATTTTATCCGTGTTAATGCCGACAAAACCATCTCGCTCACCAACTGCTGCTCTGTGGCGGGTCTGGGACCGGGCAGGAGCGACAAAGTGCTGAAAGCAGCACCGAACGTCAAAGAGAACCTCCGTCGCGACGGCTCCTATGAGTATTATCTCTCAGAGCCCATTCGCGACAACGATGCCAAAGGCATCGGACCCTTTATCTGGGCATCCCTCGAAAAAGAGCGGCTCTAAGCCGCTCTTTTCTATTACTTCTTAAAACTCACTTCAACTCTCTCCAAACACCTCTGTCAAAATCAATCTGCCATTTATCGTAATAATTCAGTTCCATCTTGCCGTCTTTCCACTCTATCGGCAACATGATGATTTTCGAGCGGGGCAGGTCGGGGTCCATCCAGCGGTCTCCCACATAAATATATACGGTTCCTTCCGAGCCTTCAATAGTCAGTATGCTGCTGGCCTGTGTGTCGTAAGCGATTTTATCACCGATTTTCTCCAGTTCGGTCCATCCGTTTTTGATATGCTTAGAGGTGGCAATCATTGCCTGGTTTGGATCCCAGCCGGTGCAGGCGGAGGATATCATATAATAGGTGTCGCCGATATGTACGATGGCTGGTGCCTCACGGCGCTTGCCCTCAAACAGAGGTGTCTTGTTCAGTGCCTCTCGATAGTCTTCCGACAGCTCAAACAATCCTAAGTTCGTGTTCTCGTCGGTGGTGGAGATGAAATAGGCTTTGCCGTCATTATCTACGAATATATTGCAGTCGCGCGACTTCGTGCCGCACGGGCGGCCAGTCCATACACACTCGTAAGGACCGGCGGCATTGTCGCTCTCAAACACGGCCGCCTCGCTGGCACTGTAGTTGCGGGCTTCCCAGTGGCACCACACCACAAATTTCTTTGTCTTCTCGTTCCACATCAGCTTCGGACGCTCAATCATGCGGGTCTCTCCGAGATCTTCGTGGGTTACGAAATTCTTGATAATCTTGGCTTCGAATGTCCAGTGTACGAAATCCTCAGTACTGTAGAGGTTCACGTCGGGCATCCAACTGCCGGAGCGGTCCTCGCCAACCAGATACCATTTATTGCCATGGTGCAAAAAATTACCGCCATGGGCCTGCACGATATAACCCTCATTGTCTTCCCACTCAATTCCGTTCTGGATAGTGGTCCAATTCTCCTCTTGGGCATTGCTCATCACCGATACAGCAAAAAGCAGCAACATACTCAATAATTTTTTCATCATAATATGAAGATTTAATGATTTATTAGCAAAAGTAGGTATTTTTTTCGATTATTTTATTTATTTTTGCAAGAAATCAATTGAAATACACTGTATTAAGTAAATATGTTTAGAAAATATCTTTCCTGTATTCTTTTTTGCGAAGTTTGTTTCATTATATCCTTGGAAGCGGTTGCGCAGCAACTGCCCTATAAGAATCCTGAATTGCCTGTCGATGAAAGGGTGGAGGATCTGATCCGGCGTATGACCCCTGAGGAAAAATTAGGACAAATTATTTGTCTGATGGGATGGGATTCCTATGACAGAGATGGTGAGGGTATCAGCATTACAGAAAAATTCCGACAGGAGATAAATCAGCGTGGTGTGGGAATGTATTGGGCTACTTTCCGCGCTGACCCTTGGACAGAAAAGACATTAAACAATGGATTGAATCCGAAATTGGCGGCAACTGCTGCGAATGCCATGCAACGGTATGCTATAGAGCAGACACGTCTGGGTATTCCCCTCCTGCTGGCAGAGGAGGCTCCCCATGGACACATGGCCATCGGTGCGACCGTTTTTCCCACAGGACTGGGACTCGCAGCCACATTCGACAAACAATTGATAGAACAAGTTGGGAGGGTGATAGCTTCTGAAATACGGGCTCAAGGTGCTCATATCAGCTATGGACCGGTATTGGACCTCTCGCGTGACCCTCGATGGTCTCGTGTTGAGGAGTCGTTCGGTGAAGATCCTTTCCTGAGTGGTGAGATGGCTGAAGCGATGGTAAAAGGAACGGGTGGGGGAAATATTTCCAATCCTGATGTCACAATTGCCACACTCAAACATTTCATTGCTTATGGACTGTCGGAAGGCGGACATAACGGCGGACATGCACAAGTCGGACTTCGTGAGCTCCACGAGTGTTTCTTGCCACCGTTTCACAAAGCTGTCAAAGCGGGTGCTTTGTCCGTGATGACTGGCTACAATGCGGTGGACGGCATCCCTTGCACATCCAATGACTATCTCCTCTCTGACATTCTACGACAGCAGTGGGGATTCCAGGGCTTTGTGGTGTCGGACCTCTATAGCATCGACGGACTTGTTGGCACACATCGTACGGCGTCTTCCATCCTGCAGGCCGGTACTCAGGCCCTGAATGCCGGGGTGGATATGGACCTTGGCGGTAATGCTTTCGGCAAATTGAAAGCCGCAATTGATAATGGCTCGTTAGCTGTGGATAAAATTGATGAGGCTGTCCGTAGGGTGCTGACCATGAAATTCCGACTGGGACTCTTCGACCATCCTTATGTGGATGAGGTGAAAGCGCTGGAGGTAGTGGCAAGCAAAGCTCATGCTGATTTAGCGTTGGAGGTTGCCCGGAAATCCGTCACACTGCTAAAAAATAAGAATCATGTTCTCCCGCTGTCTTCCACAGCAAAGGTGCTGCTTGTAGGCCCGAATGCCGACAATATCTACAATCAGCTGGGCGACTACACCGCTCCTCAACCTGACGGCCATGTGAAGACGGTTGCTGATGGCATACGCCAATATGTGGGCGACCGCATGACGTATGTGAGGGGATGCGCGGTGAGAGACACGTCGTGGAATGAGGTTGGACGCGCTGTGGAAGCCGCCCTTCAAGCCGATGTGGTGGTGGCGGTGGTAGGCGGATCGAGCGCCCGTGACTTCCGCACCTCTTACGAGCAGACGGGGGCGGCTGAGAGCACCGGACTGAGTGATATGGACTGTGGTGAGGGGTTCGACCGCGGCTTTCTTTCATTGTTGGGACATCAGAACCGGTTGCTCGAAGCGCTGAAAACGACAGGCAAGCCGCTAGTCGTCGTCTATATCGAAGGACGTCCGCTCGATAAGCGATGGGCAGCGGAAAAGGCTGACGCACTCCTGACGGCTTACTATCCGGGCGAGGCGGGTGGCTCTGCCATCGCAGATGTGCTCTTCGGCAAATACAATCCTGCCGGACGCCTTCCTATATCCGTTCCCACTGAGGTGGGCCAACTACCAGTCTATTACAACCTGCGTCAAAACGCCTGGCATGACTATATGGACTTGCCTGCCAGGCCGCTTTATCCGTTTGGCTATGGACTGAGCTTTTCCACGTTTGAATACGCCAACCTAACGGCCGTTCCGGAGGATGACAACTCGTTTGAGGTCTCATTCGATATCACCAACACATCAGACCGTGACGGGGAAGATGTGCCACAACTCTATTATCGGTATCAGTCAGCGCCTGTGGCTCAGCCGCAAAAACAACTCTGTGCGTTCACCCGCATCATGCTGAAAGCAGGGGAGACGCGTCACATCACGCTCTCAGTCAGCAAGGACGACCTCTCCCTGGTGATGCCAGATCTCTCCCGTGCTTTCCCATCCAGCCCCATCCTCTTCATGCTCGGCGCTTCGTCTGAAGACATCCGACTCACAACAACGAAGTAAGGAGTGCCCTCTCCCATTTCCCCATTCTCCCATTTTCCCATTCTCCTATTCTCCTATTTTCCTATTTTCCTATTTTCCTATTGAGGATTTTGACGAAGACGGGGTAGTGGTCGGACGGAAGTCGTCGGATGCGGTTAGCCCAATAGGTGTTGGTGAGGATGCCATAGTTGTTGACGGTGAATCGGGGTGAGACGAACACGTGGTCGATACGGCTTTCTGTAAAGCCATTGAGACCATAGTCGTTGAAAGTGCCGTTTTCCGCGAATCGTAGGCGGGCAGACGTGTAGGTGTCTTTCAGGATGCCCGAGTCAGCGAAGATGTGGTAGATCTCGTCGTGTTGATCTACATTGAAGTCTCCGGTGAGAACGACGGGGGCGTCTTTTGCTATCTCACGTATTTTGCTGATTACCAGTTTGGCGCTCTCTCGTCGTGCCACCACTCCGATATGATCCATGTGGAGATTAAAGAAATAGAACTTGAGTTGGGTGTTGACATCCTCAAAATAGCCCCATGTACAGATGCGGATGCAGGCGGCATCCCATCCCAGTCCTGGCCGGTCGGGAGTCTCTGAGAGCCAGAAACGTCCTTCATTGAGGAGCCGGATATGGTCTTGCTTGTAGAAGATGGCAGCATATTCGCCCGCTTGCTTCCCGTCGTCGCGACCACAGCCGATATAGCCGTAGCCGTCAAGCTGATCAAGCATGTCTTCAAGCTGAGGATGAAGCACTTCCTGTGCCCCGAAGATGTCAGGCTGTTCAAAGTTGATTTGTCCGCAGACAACAGGACAGCGTTGTTCCCAGCCGTCGCCTCGCTTGGTGTCATCGCTGTTCTGGTAACGGATGTTATATGAGCCGACGAAGAGGGGCTGAGCAGCTGCCATGGAGGCGGACAACATCAGAGCCGAGAAAAGAATTTTTGTTTGTGTTATCATCATGAATTTGAGAATTTGAGAATATTTATTTTTTCAATAATCACAGAGCCATTCTTATTTGCCGCACTACTTCCTTGGCATACTCAGCATCGTTGCCGGCACCCATCGGGATGCGGATGACATCGCGCCCAGGGAGGGAGGTGGTAATGATGATTCGGTAGTCGTTAGGAGTGAACGGTACGGCATAATTGCTGAACGACACGTCTTTGATGTCGGACTTATCCAGTGGCTCTCCGTTGACGATGAGCAAGTCCTGCTGCTCATAGACCAGGATGACACCTGTGGACTCGTTGCCACGAGTGGGATTCACCACGATCATATCGTCGGGCTCGCCATACTGAATAATCAGGCTGTTGAGGGAAGGACGTATCACCACGGGGGAGCGCTTCCCTTTTTTCTCCCTATAACGGGCGATAATGAGAACAACCACCACAAAAGCGAAGATGACATAAGTTGTCGGTGAGATTGAAATATCCATGGTTAGTGTAGAGTTTAGAGTGTAGAGTTTAGAGTGTAGAGTTTAGAGTGTAGAGATTAGAGATTAGGGGGAGTTATAAGTAGACTGGTTTTGCCGTCGTTGATGAGTTTGAGGATGAGTTCTCCGAAGAGGGTGTTTTGCCAGGCGAACCATGGGCGGCTGTAGCGGGAGGCATCGTCTTTGTGGAACGACTCATGAATGAATCCTGTGTTGGCATCGGTGGTCATGAGCAGTCGGATGCAGTGGGCGATTTCCTCGTCGGATGAGGCTGTGAAGGCTTTCATGATGATACTCATCGGCCACGGCATGTCGTATCCGATATGAGGTCCGCCGATGCCCTCTCCCGCCTTGCCTCTGAAGAAGGTGGGGTTGGCATCCGACCAGACGAACCGGCGCGTGTTCTGATAGACAGGGTCATCCATCGGCACATCGCCAAGATAGCCCATCGCCAGGAGGCTCGGCACATTGGCGTCGTCCATCATCAGCGCATTGCCGAATCCGTCCACCTCATAGGCGTAAATTTTGCCGAACTCCGGGTGGTTGACCACCGCATATCTCTTCAGTGCTGCCTCCACCTCGTCGGCAAGCGAACGGCATTCGTCGGCGAGCGTCGGTTCGTGGTTCACCTTTGTGAGAATCTCAGCTGCCTTGCGGAGTGATGTCACCGTCATGAAGTTAGAAGGCACAAGGAACGGCAAAACAGTGGCATCGTCCGACGGCCGGAACACCGATGCGATCAGTCCGACAGGCTTGACCGGAGCCCCATAGCCGTCCCAACCCACGGTGTCGAAAGCGCGGTCGGTCACTCTCATGAACCGGTATGGTCCCACGTTGTCCTTGCGTTGCTGCTCACGGAAAGTGCGGAGGATGTTTCGTATGGCACTGAGCCAATCATCGCCAAAGACAGAGGTGTCGCCCGTCTGTAGCCAGTACTCATAAGCCAGGCGGATGGGATAGCACATGGAGTCAATCTCGTATTTACGTTCATGAAGCTCGGGCTTCATCGCTGTGCGGTCGGACTGCCACTCGCCCCCGGTCGGTCCGTCATTGAAAGCGTTGGCGTATGGATCGATATTGATGCATTTCCACTGGCGTAGGATTACACCCCGAAGCATGTGGCGCAGCTGTTCGTCATCGTTGGCAAAAGGCACATAGGGCCAGACCTGTGCGCCGGAGTCGCGGAGCCACATGGCATGGATGTCACCGGTATAGACGAAGGTGTCGTCCTCACCGTCAATCAAGCGGTAATGGACGGTGGTCTCCAACGTGTTGGGAAAGCAGTTCTCAAACATCCACGCGAGTTTCGGATTGTCCTTTAGCAGACGTTTTACTTCCTTTATTTTTTTGTCGATTGCCTTGGAGCGGAAGAGACGCTGATTTTCGGGTGGACGTTTCGACTGCAGCAACATCGTGGTGTCGGCCGTAAAACGTATGTAGTCTTTGCCGAAATCCTGTGCTGAGAGAGGGAGACAGGAAAGCAACAGAATGACAGTTATAAGGATATTCATAATATTTTTTAATTATAGTAATTCAGATAATCCGGGTTTTCCGGAGATTCCGGAAAACGGAAGCCTATGGGCTATAGTAAGACATCGATGTTTTTGTAAGCTGCCCAACCACTGTAGGGCCTTACTTTATGTATGGCCGCAAAGCAATGGTTTTTGCGGACGAAAGCGGACATAGATAAACTATGTCCCTACAGCAGACAGGCATTGTACGACATCAACTGTCAACTATCAATTATTTACAAACCTGCCATGATATTAATAATAGCAACCACATCATTGATATCAACTTTCTTGTCGCCGTTGACATCGGCGTAGCGCCAGGTGGTGGTGCCCGCCATCACGTTGATGACGGCAACCACATCGTTGATATCTACTTTCTTGTCTTCGTTGACATCACCGGGAATGGCAAACGACAGTTCGGTGGCAGCACCCAGACCACCCATGTGGTTGGCTCCCCTGACCGTGATGACATCGCCCGTGGTTACTTCCAACGGAGTCGATATATCGGTGGTAATCCCCACAAACTCATTATTGCGGAAAATAGCCAGGGCGATAGTGCCGTCGCGCATACGCTCCCAAGAGAGCACACCGTCGGCATAGCTCACATGCTGCTGGGCTTGCTGTCGGGTGGAGATGGCCGGATCCCACTGGTTGGCGTTCTCACTGAACATCTGCGCATAGCTGAAAGCGGCTGCATCGTCGGCAGCGAGAATCGTCTCGTATTGGCCACCATGGGAGTTGATGATATTGGTTAAAGGAGTGATGTCGTTTCCGCCTTCGTCTTTCGTGCCGTATTCGCCGAAGAGTTTCGGGTCGGTGCTGTTCATCCCTTTCTCTGTCCAGCGGCTCTTAATGAGCGTCTTGGCTGAGTTGGCGTCGAGCGTGGTGTTGAGATACACGCATACGGGTTTGTTCTGCCAGGTACGGCCATAGTTCCAGTCACCCTTGCCAGCAGCCAGGTCTATGATCTTACAGCCGTCGAACACATAGCCGAACTGGCTGTTGGTGGTAGGAGCGGTGATGGTACGTCCGCCGGTGCCGTTGCTGTTGCGGGCTTCCAGTGAGAGGGTGCAGTCCTGGAACCGAACATCGCCACCGCCACAGATGAAATCGACCACTCCATGCAGGTTGCAGGTTTCGAAATAACTCTGCTTGGTGCTCTGGCTGTAGTAGGTGTCCTGATAGGATTTCATCTCCACGTTCTTGAAGATAGCACGGTCGCCCTTGTCCTGGAAGCAGACGCCTCGTCCGGCACTGCCGGCTGCGTAGTAATCGAGCTCGTTCCGCAGTGTGAGATCCTGCATATAGAGCTCCTTGCTGGAGTTGAGCAGGGTGGCAGTGGTGCCGATACCTTCGTTCTCCACTTCTTTGCGGTTCTTGATGACCGTCCTTTCGGTGCTCTGACCAATCAGGGAGATATTGTAGCCACTGATGGTAGTGAGAGCGGTATAGCCCAGGTCATAGACACCGTCGGGCAGGAAGATAAACTTACGGGTGGCGTCTGACTTTCCGTTGAGACCGCTCACATAGTCGAGCACATCAACCAGACTGCCGGCATCGCCTGCTTTCACGATATACCAGTCGCCGTAAGTCAAGTAATTCGTCTCTGAGGTGTTCACGATCTTTATCGTGTGCAGATAGACAGCGCCTCCTGATTTGATATTTATATAGATAGTGCCGCCACTGCCCTCGTAGAGGAAGGAGGCGACAGTACCGTCGCTCTCGCTCACTCCATCGACGGTGTCGAGTTCGTTGCCTTCAGCATCGGTGAAGACGAGCGTGGCATCTGCTTTGGAATAGGCACAGAGACCGATGGAGACAGTGGCTTTCTCGCCTACGAGCAATGCGATACGGTCGCCGTCGCGGAACGCCCATCCGTGGATGGTGTCGTGCCAGTAGCCGCTTCCTTCACTCACGAATGCCTCATGGTCTTCAGCATAGAAGGTCGGGCTGGTGAGGTCGAACAGGTATTTCTTAAACGGGCTCGACACCTCTATCTCTGTGGCTACAGCATAGAGGGAGAAATCCTTGGTAACCACATCGGCGGCTGTGTATTTCTGTCCGCCTGACGGCTGGTGGAACCAACCTCTCACCCTATAGCCTTCTTCAGCGGGTGCCTGGCTGTAGTCGATGGCAAAAGTTTCTATCACAGCGTCTTTCTCCACCTGCTGCGCGCCCATCACAGTGCCGTCGGTGCTGACGTATGTCAACGTGAAGTCTGGCTTCTGCACGAAGGTGACCACATAGCTGATGGTCTGCCCTCCCATACGCACAGGGATGGTGACGACGCAGCGGGTGGCATCTCCCTCGTAGGTGATTTCACCTAAATCTCCACTGGTGGCAGTGACATCAGAAACGGGGTTATCGGCAGACACCATCGTCTCTTTCTTCGACAGCTCGACAGTGGCGGTATAGCTGTCACCGTCTGCCTCGAACAGTTCGTCGGCCTGATAACTCATACCGTTGGCGGTGAACGAGCCGAGCACAGGCACTGCCTTCTCTTCGCCGTTGAGCATGCCGCTGATGACGATGTCGCAGAAGTCCATTTCTTTATTGTTGGCAAGCTTACCGTAGATATAGACCTTCAGGCCGCAGCTACCCTCTGCCACAGTGGCTTCTTTCACTTCGTATGTGAGGCTGCTGTAGCTCGGGTTATTGCTGTTGCGGGCGGGATTCTCATCGGTGGCAAGCGTCAGCTCCGTGCCGTCGGCATTCACCCACGCCACGTCTATCCGGCCGTTGTCAGTGCCGTATTTTGCCACTTTCAAGGATACACTTGTCGGGGTGAAGCTGATTCCGAACTTCGGCTGAATCATGAACGCCACGTAGCTGTCGGCATCCACCGTTGACGTGGTGCTGCTCTTCGGTTGCAGGATGCTCCAGTCGAGGTCAGAAAAAGAACGTTTACCAATGCAGGCGATGTTGTCGCCCAACGCCACCTTACTTGATAGGAAATAAGCATTTTCATCACCCAAAGTGGCTACTTGCCCCTCCGTCCCTTCATGGAACGGAAAGGTGGCGGTCGCCTCAACATCTGTAAGTGCCTGTGCGCCGGCATACACTGTAGCCAGCAAAGACAGGAGGACCAAGGTCGGGATTTTCTTCATTGCTATTTCTTTATCAGGTGTTTCCCGGAAAATCCGGAATTAAATACTCATTACTCTCTACTCTCTACTCTCTACTCTCACCTCTCACCTCTCACCTATTCCACCTCTCACCTATTCCACCTCCGGCACCTCAATCTGGGAACCGTAGCGGTGGTACTCGTTGGCAATCGACTGTTCCTTGATGTAGTTGACGAGCTCGATACGTCCGTCCTTCACCGGCAGAGCCTGAACGATATGTCGGTTGTGGTTGGCTGCTGCCTCGAACACGATGTCGGGAACCAGGGCAGAGATAGTACGTATGCGCTCGTAGTCTTTTATGTGCTCGCAGAATGAGGCGAGATTCTCTTTGCGGATATTTCCGTCCAGCTTTGTCGCTATCGGGTTGGATTCATCGAGAGAGATTGTGAGTGGCGTACCTACAGTCTTTGCTGCCAGCTGTACCATCTGGATTTGTTCCAATGTCTCATCGCCGAACAGACGCATCACCATTCCATCCGACAGTGGCAGGTAACGGAACACGTTCTGCTCGCCCCGGATTTTAGGCTGTATGTTGCGTGCATGACGGAACTCTTTCTCATACCAGTCGTAGTACGACTGCGTGTAGTCGGTCGAGGTTCCTTCCTTGTCGGAGATGTTCATGAACTGGGTGCAGTAGTTTGGTCCGCCTGCTTTCAGACCTGGTCCGAAGGCGGAGAGTTTCATGCCACCGAACGGCTGGCGGTTGACGATAGCTCCGGTGATGCCGCGGTTGATATAGAGGTTGCCGGCCTGAATATGGTTCTTCCAATAACGCTGCTCTTGCTCGTCGAGTGACTGCAGGCCGGACGTGAGTCCGTAGTCGAGGCTGTTCACCATCTCCACGGCTTCTTCGAGGGTGTCGAACGGGGTGACGGCGAGCAGCGGTGCGAAAAGCTCGGTGCGGAATGTGAAGGAGTCTGGCTTCACACCAATCTTGATGGTAGGACGGAGGATATAGCCTTTCTTATCGACAAACTCAGGAGCAATCAGCCATTTCTCACCCTTTTCGAGTGTGAAGGCTTGCTGCAGTTTCTCGTTATCATTCGTGATCATCGGACCGACGATATTGCCGGCGTTCCACACACCGCCCACCTTCAATGAGGATGCGCAGTCTTTGAGCTTCTCCATGAAGTCCGGATCATCATATACGGAGCGCTCGACCAGCAGGATGGAGCAGGCGGAGCATTTCTGACCGGCATTGCCGAAAGCGGAACGACAAGCGTTCATGATGGCATGGTCGCGGTCGCCCTTTGCCGACAGAATCATCACGTTCTTACCGCCGGTCTCTGCCGACAGCGGCTTGCGTGGGTTGGCTTGCAGCAGACTCTGGGCTGTCTCTGTCCCACCGGTGAGGATAACATGCTTGACGACAGGAGAGGAGGTGAGCAGAGGAGTGGCCTCACGGTTGCAGATAACCACCTGCAGTGCCTCTTTCGGAACACCGGCGTCCCAGAACGCTTTGGCAAAGAGCCATGCCACCGGTGCTGCCACCGTGGCGGGTTTCAGAATACAGGTGTTGCCGGATGCCAGCGCTGCCACCACGCCGCCGCAAGGGATGGCGCATGGGAAATTCCACGGGGAGAGCACAAGCACGGTGCCTTTGGCACACATCTCAATATCTGGCAGTGCGGCATATTGCCTCATTGTGGTGGTATAGAAACGGCAGTAGTCGATGGCCTCCGACACTTCCACGTCGGCTTCTTCGATGGTCTTTCCGGTGATGGCACACATGGTGCCGTTCAAGTCACCACGCATCGCACCGAGGTTGTTGGCGGCACGGTACATGATCTGATGACGCTCCTCAATGGTGGTGTCGCGCCAATGTCCCGCATCAGTCTCAGCGATGTCAAGCACCTTCTCAGTCTGTGCCTTGTCAGCCCTCGACATCTCGCACACGAGCACATCACCTTCCTGGGAACGATCGTAATATTTCACACGGTCGTCGTTGAAGAAGAGTTCATTACCCACCTGGGTCGGGAGCAAATCACCTGGTTTCCACTCGCCCCAGCCTGTGGCACGGGTCAGACCGTCGCTAATCGGTGATGCCTGCCATTTGGCGAAGATCTTCTCCACCCATTCCTGGTTGCAGAAACGGTCGAAATCAGTGTCGGGCTCGTTGATGAGTGCGTCTTGCGGCTCCTGGCCCTCATACGGCTTGTTGCGGTCCTGGGTGCGGGTAGGGGTGTGGTTGAGCGAGTCTTTCATATTGTAGGCATCGATAAACTGCTGCTGAAGTTCCTTCCATTCTTTCGTGTCTGGCTTGAGCGAGAAGGAGTGGGTGAGGAAATTATCGGGAGCGGTGTTCTCATCCATACGCCGGACGAGATAAGAAATAGCATTAAGGAAATTTTTCTTCTTTACCACCGGTGTGTAGAGAATCACGTGGTTGCCGAATTTCTGCTGGGCACGCCACACGTGGTTGGCCATACCTTCAAGCATCTCGAAGCAGAAGCAGTCTTTAGGCGTCTGATAACGCTCGGTGAGCAAGTAAGCGTAGGAGATGGTGAAGAGGTTGTGGGATGCCATGCCGATATGTAGCACACGGGCGTTCTCCGGCTGAAGTCCGCGTTCGATGATATGCAGATAGTTGGCGTCCACCTCCGTCTTGTTCGGACGTACAGGGTTTGGCCATCCGCGCATATCGCTCATGATATTCTCCATGTCGAGGTTACAGCCTTTCACGATGCGCATCTTGATCGGTGAGCCTCCTTCCTCCATGCGCTTACGGGCAAATTCCAACAACTCGCTCTGGAATCCCCAGGCGTCGGGAAGGTAAGCCTGCACCACGATGCCGGCCTCATAGTTCTTGAACTGTGGGAGCGACAAAACCTCCTTAAAGAGCTTCATCGTGAGATGGGCGTCTTTATATTCCTCCATGTCGAGGTTGATGAATTTAGGTTTCGTCACCCCCTGCGGGTCTGTATAAGGATAGTCGATGGCGGTCTGGTAGAGTTCCGACATACGGCGTACCAGCTCCTGGAAACTCTCTTTGTAGTTGAGGGCGTGGGTCTGGGCGTAGATACCCGAAATCTTCACGGAGATATAGTTGATGTCGGGCTCTTTCAAAGCTTCGATATACGACTGATAGCGTTTGTCGGCTTCCTCGTTGCCCAGCACCACCTCACCTAGCAGGTTCACGTTCTGGCCGATATTCTGGTCGAAACGGGTGGCGAGATGTTTGGTGAGGTTCGGACGGGCGGCGTTGATAATCACGCGGCTGGTGTCGCGGCGAAGTCTCCATTTGATAATTGGCACGGCTGCCCAGTTGAAAGCGTCGGTATATCCCAGTTTCTTATAAAACCAGAAAAGGAAATGGTCGCTAGTCCCTAAGAATTTCGGGATACCGTACTGGTCGATAAGTTCTTTCACCCGCATCGCCAGCTTCTTGCGGTCGCGTACTTGGCTTGTCTCGTCGAGCATACGCACCATGAACTTCTTGTCGTTCGGTGTGGTCACCATCGTGCCGTACATGTGCTGCTCGCCTTTTTCCAGCTTGGTCAAGCCTGAATAACTCTCGTCGTAAAGTTTTCTCATCCATGAGAACACTTCTTCAATGGTCGGTAGATTTTTCTCGGTCATGTGTTTATCTTTAGTTAGTTTTTCTGATTTAAAAGCAAAGATAGAGCATTTTAATGATGTTACAAAATATTTTTATCCAAAAAAGATTATCCGATTTGGATAAAATGTGGATTCTGGCATTTTTAAAAACACACTTTGTTTTGTGGTTTGTATAAAGTTGCATTATTGAACTTAAATAGAGAAAAAAATAAGGAGACTTTTTCTGAAGTGAACCCCGAAATTCGGGGTTCACTTCATTTCATAGCCCCCCCTTTTTATAGATGACATTCATGAGATACCTCTAAAGGTAGCTTTTAAATGATTTATTTTCTCATATCACTGATTTGGGTTAATATCTAATAATTCTCTCTAAATATCTAATAAAAATCGTTAAACTTTTGAAGCGACCTGCATTTTTCGGAAAAAATATGCCCGCAAATTTGTTGCTTTCATTTATCTTTGCATCCGTAAATCTAAACTTTTAAATAATGAGAAAGCATAAAAGCGAAGAACGGATGCTGACTAAAGCGGAGATGGAAATCATGTCTGTACTTTGGGATGAGGCCAAACCGATGACCACTCATGAGATTATCGCTCACTATCCCGAACCGAAGCCGGCATACTCCACGATTGCGACTTTTCTGAAAATTCTGACCCAGAAAGAATTTGTATGTTCTAAAAAACAGGAAGGGGGAGGGAAGACCTTTCTTTTTGAACCGCTACTTACACGTGATGAATATACAGCCAGAATGATGAAAGAGGTGAAGAGCACGTTTTTCGGAAACTCGTTGAAATCGCTGTTGTCGTTCTTCGTGGAGCAGGAGGAGCTGACAGCAGAGGAGATAGATGAACTGAAATTACTCATGATAAAAGCAGAAGAAAGGAGCAGACAATGAACACATTCGTAGGTTATGAACTGAAAGCGGCTGTGCTGATGGCTGTCTTTTATGTGGTGTATCAGCTGATATTACACCATAACACGTGGTTCGGACTGCGCCGTAAGGTGCTGCTGGCGTCAGTGATATTGTCACTGCTGCTGCCATGCTGTGTGATTAAGCTGCGGAAGGTGGAGCTGGTGGAGGCTGTGTCTTCCAGTACTGCTTCGGCAGATGAGGCTTTGACAGGGCTCTTGCCAGTGATGAGTCTTGCATGTCAGTGGTTGGCAGCCCTCATGCTTTTGGGTATGGTGGTGATGGCAGTGCGTTTGTTGGTGGAGTTCTTCCGTATCAGCCACTATATCGGAAGGCTGGAAAAAAGGCCTGTGAATGGGCGTACAACGGTGGCGCTGACAGACAACCAGCTTCTACCGTTCTCCTATCGGCATTATGTAGTGATGTCGTACCGTGATTACCAACTGGCAGATCAGGCGGTGATGCTGCATGAGCAGGCTCACGTACGCCATCATCACACGACGGATTTCTTCTTGGTGAACATGGTGCTTGTCCTGCAGTGGTTCAATCCGTTTGCCTGGCTTTTGCGCAAGGAAATCGCGATGGTGCATGAATATGAGGCGGACGAGGATGTTGTGAGTGCTGGGGTTGACACCTCCCGTTATATGCAATTGCTGATGGACAAAGCCACAACTCCAGCCTTGTTCGCTCTTGCCAACTGCTTCAGCGGCAAAGGAATGCTCAGACAGCGGTTTGAGATGATGGCGCAACGTCGTTCTTCCAACTCCTCTCGCTGGAGAATTCTTTGGCTGTTCCCTGTAGTGGCCTGCTCGCTGGCGATGACCGCACGGACAGTGACAGAATATAAGGTGGTGGAACATCCGGAAAAGGACCCGGGCATCAAGGCGTCGCTGATCCATTCGACTGAGGGCGATAGTCATCTGGAGATTGATACGGGTGGGGATAGTGACTCAGTGGTGTATTATGTGAACCAGCGGAATGCCGACAAGGAAGTGGTGGACAAGCTCGACCCGAAAAGTATCAGGCAGGTGAAAGTGGTGAAGGCGAGCGGGGATGACGAAGAGGAAGTGCAGCCGGTGGAGGTGTATGTGGATCTGAACGACACGGTGGTGAAGAAAGTGGACGATGATGTGTATGAGATTGTGAGTGACGATGATGCGGCCGCCCCTTATGCGCAGGTCTATCAGGATGCGCAGAGGAATGGTCAGCACGCAAAAAAAGAAGCGCAAGAGATACGTGAGAAAGTCCTGAAGGGGCGTGAGCGGCTGCAGGAGAATGCGAAGAAAATAAAAGAACAGACGCAAAAAATCCGTGATAAAACAGAAAAACTCCGTGAGAAATCGGTAGAGAAAGCAAAACAAGAAAAAGAGCGGCTGTTGAAAGAGAGCAAGAAAGACATGGCAATAGCGGAAATAACACCTGTTGATTCCTCGACCATACCACTGATTGTGAATGCTGATGGTCTTGTCTCTAATGTGGATGCCTATCGATTAGACTCCCTTGCAGGCGATGAATATGTGGTGATTGTGGCGCACAAGGGACTCAAAAGAAGTATTGTCAGACTGTATAAAGTCTAACGGCTTAAAAAGTTAAATCTTATTTAAATAATTGGCATACAGGCAAATAAAAATGCTTGTACAGCGATAACTATGTGCTTATGAGAATGTTTGCGAAATTCAGATTGTCCGTGGCAGGGATGCTCTTGCTGACGGTGGTAAATGGATTAGCCCAAGAGCAGAAAGACTCGCTCCAGACGGCAGGGGCAACCGCTCAGACGAAATCACAGGCTCAGACTGACTCCCTGAGATGGGAACAGTTGCTTGATGGCGTGACAGTGAAGGCCCAACGGCAACTGGTAAAAACCGAAATTGACCGTATCGGCTACGATGTGCAGGGTGATGAGGAGTCCAAAACGCAGAATGTGCTGGAGTTGCTGAAGAAAGTGCCGCTGGTCACAGTGGACGGTGAGGATAATATTCTGGTGAGGGGCAACAGCCAGTATAAGATCTATAAAAACGGCCATTACGATCCGAGTCTGTCGAAAAACGCGAAAGAGATTTTCCGCTCGATGCCAGCCAATATGGTCAAGCGTGTGGAGGTGATCACCGACCCAGGCGCAAGAGAAGACGCAGAAGGTGTGAATGCCGTCCTGAATATCGTGATGATGGACAACAGCAAGATGGATGGAGTCACCGGCACCGTCACAGGAGGCTATACATCCTTGGAACATCCGAACCTCAATACTTTTCTTACTACACAGCTGGGCAAGGCCATTATTTCTTTCGACTACGGCTATGGAAAAATGACAAAGAAAGAGACAGAAAACCACGGGTTTGTGGAGAGAGCATTTGTTGAGTCCGGTAACATACAGCGGAGCGACAACAGAGGTACCAACGGAGGAAATATCCAGTTTGCGGATATCGACGCCAGTTACGACATCGACTCACTCAACCTGCTCTCCGCTTCTTTCGGGGGCTATTTCTACAAACTGGATGTGGAGGGGGATGCCTGCACGGTAATGTTTCATCCAGACCGTGACTCCCAGCTCTATGTCAATCCTACCTACAGTTATAATGAACACTGGTGGATGCCGGGCTACGGTCACCATTCGTGGAACGGACAGCTGGATTATGAGCATAAGACTCACCGTAAAGGGGAGCAGCTGACACTATCTTATATGCTTGCACTCACACGACAGCATACAGAGCAGGAAAACTCCTATACCCAGACCATCGGTGTGCCGTTCGACTACATCGGATTCATCTCGAAATTAAAGGAGAAATTCAATGAGCATACGTTTCAGATAGATTATGTAAGACCTCTGTGGGAAGGACATAAATTCGAGATGGGCGCTAAATATATCCATAGGCGGAACAGTAGCCGAAATAGCCAGCAGTTTTATGAGTCTTCTCTTGATGAGACGAACGACCAGTTCAACCATACAACTCAGATTGAGGCTGCTTATCTGGATTATCTCTTTAACAAAGACAAATGGTCGGCAAGGGCCGGACTGCGTTATGAGCACAGTTATCTCAAAGCGCATTATCCTGACGGACAGTCGGAGGATTACGACAAACATCTGAACGACTGGGTGCCGCAGGTCAGTGTGAAATACCAGTTCGACGACCGACGAACGCTGAAACTGAGCTACACCACCAGCATCAGCCGTCCGGGTATCTCATATCTTAACTCGGCTGTGACCAGTTCACCGAGTAGAGTGGAATTCGGAAACGCCCGACTGGGTAGTGCGCGTGACCAGCGATTAGCTCTCTCTTATATGTTCACTGGGCAACGGCTCACTTTCCAGATTGTACCTCTGTTTCAGTTCACAAACAACGGTATCGGTCGTATCATCTATGCCGACAATGATGTGCGCTATTCCACGGTTGCCAACAATCTCCGACAACACCGATGGCAACTGGAAGGGTATCTGCAATGGAAAATATTTGATTCCACAACGTTCACCTCTAACTTCAACTTCACGGACAATCATGCCCGCAACCGTGATGCTGATATCAGCCAGCATGCCACCTCTCTCTTCTATTACCTCTATCTCAGTCAGAAACTTCCATGGAAACTGACCTTTACGGCTTACACTTATGGACAGGCGGGACACACACCTCAGACCGTCTATGCTTACGACCGGTCGTGGAACCGCTATGGATGCTCTTTGCAACGCTCTTTCCTCAGTGAAGACCGACTCACCGTGCGTCTCACCGCCCGCGCGCCGTTCCACAAACATCTCTACAGTAAGACGCGCACCACACAGGGTGATATCATCGGCTATGGCAGCAGCTGGAACGCACAGTCGGGACAGCAGTTCCAGATTTCTGTGTCTTACCGGTTCGGAAAACTCAAAGCAAGCGTGAGAAAGGCTGACACAACCATTGAAAACAGCGACGTGGTCGGAGGTATCGTCAAAGGCAATTAATCTGAAATTACTGAAACTACAGAAAATAGGAGTAAATCGGTTTACCGATAAATAAAAGAGTCACATTCTCTCCGGATGACGCTTCTTGTATTCGTCGATGCGCTGCTGGTATTTGCGGGATTTGCAGCTTTTCGGATTCACTCTGTAACTCATGTTTTCCTTGATATTTTTTCCGAAATCGTCAATCTTAGTTGAGGTGGAAGTCTTCACGATGTTGAGTGAGTCGTAGAGCGTGTTGGAATACACCTCATAGGTCGCAAGTGCCATGGTGTCGCCTTTTATATCGACGGTCTGATAGTAACGGCTGGAGATACCGAACTTATCGAATGCGTCGTCGAACTTAATGAGATAGTTTTTCGGTGAGCAGTGACTCACGGTATAGACGGGTGTGGTCATCTTGCCATCAGCATCTTTCATCGTGCGTCGCGCATAGGCATGTTCATGGCCCTGCAGCACGAGATCCACACCATACTGTTGCACCAGCCCGTTGAAGAACCAGCGTTGGATCTGGTTGTTACCTTTGATGGAATAGAGAGGATGGTGGACCACCACAATCTTCCATTTGGCAGTGGATGACTTCAACTGCTCCTCCAGCCAGGAACGCTGGGCGGGCAGGTAGAGGAACTCACGGTTGGAGTCGAGGAAGAAAAACTGCGTGTTGGCATAGGTGGTGGTATAGACCATGTTGTCGTCCACATTCGATTCGAGAAAATAGGAGAAAATCAGCGGAAAGCGGCGTTCGAGGGTGCAAATCACGTTCTTCAGATAGTCGTGGTTCCCAGTGATGTTCATCACCGGCACATGCTGGGCGATGGAGTCGATATCGCGGAAGGTCTCTTCCCAGTACTGATAGGCGGGTCGTTCCACGAGGTCACCACCGCAGAGCAGGAACTCCGACTCCGGATTGCGCCGCAGTGCCTCTTTCAGCATCTCTCCCGACTGTCCGCCGATGGTGTCCTGAACATCACCCACGTACACGAACGAGAAGCGGTCGCGTTGCGCCTCATAGGTGGTGAAGTCATACCACTCCGACACCATATCGCCAGTTTTCACACGGTAAAAATAATGGCTGGCTGGATTTAGTGCGTTCAATTTAGCATGATAATAGGCCGCTTTGCCGGAACGGGAGGCAAACATTTCACCCTCAGCCGCTACCTTGAGCGTGTCATCTGATGCTGTGTCAACCAACTCCACAAAGGATGGACGCACCTCGTCGCCACACATCCAACTCACATTGCGCGACTGCTCGCCCTCGTTGCCGAGCGTAAGAAGAATCCAAGTGGGTTTGACAGGAGCTGTATATGCCACTTCCGAAGGATTATGGAACCAGATGTTCCATTTCGTGGCGGCAAAATAAGCGATGCCGGCCAGTAGCACGAGCAGCAGACAAAGTATTTTATGTCGGAGAATGAATCGGAGCATTTTTATTGAAAATTGTTTACGGAGTGCAAATTTATTGAAAAAAATGGTAACTTTGCAGATTAATTGACAACAATTATCAAAAGAACTGAAAAATATTCCAAAATGAAAGGACTTAAGAAATATATCCACTACAGTAATCTGGTGGCACTCGTCGTCAACCTTGCCATCATATTTATCGCTTACTTCCTGTGCCGTCTGTGTTTCTATCTGATCAACCAGAACATGTACGACGAAATCAGCTTGAACCATTTGATTGAACTGTTCGGAGCCGGCGAGATATTCGACACCACCGCCATCCTCTATACCAATGCCATCATCATATTACTGTTTCTTCTTCCACTTCATTTCAAGGAGAACAAGTTGTATTACAAGGTGGTGAGATGGATTTATACGATCATCAACAGCTTCTGTATCGCGCTCAACCTCGTGGACTGCGTCTATTTCCAGTACACAGGTAAGCGTACCACCATGTCGGTGGTCAATGAGTTCGGCAACGAGGGAGTCGGCAACATGATGAATATCATGGGTAAGCAGTTTGTCGATAACTGGTCGCTCGTGGTACTGGCTTTCTTCCTCTTCTTCGCCATCTACAAACTGTTCCGTCAGCCGAAGCCGTTGAAAGTGGAGCACAAATGGGCATACTATCTGAGTAATACCGTCTTTCTGGCGCTTGCCATCCCGCTCTGCGTGGCTGGCATGCGCGGTGGATTCACCACTGCCACACGGCCTATCACCATCAGTAATGCCAACCAGTATGCGGAGAACCCAAGTGAGACGGGCGTGATTCTCAACACACCGTTTGCCATTATCCGCACACTCAACAAGACACCGTTTGTCACACCCGATTATATGCCGACGAAGCAGGCGGAGAGCCTCTTCAATCCTGTGCATCAGCCGGCCGACAGTGTGGAATTCCGACCGATGAATGTGGTGGTGCTCATCATGGAGAGTTTCAGCAAGCAGCATTTCGGATTTTACAACAAAGAGATGCGTGACGGAACCTACAAGGGATTCACACCGTTCCTCGACTCGCTGATGGAGGAGAAGGCCTATACTTTCAAGTATTCTTACGCCAACGGACGTAAGAGCATCGAGGGCATGCCGTCGGTGCTGTCGGGACTGCCTAACTTCGTGGAGCCGCTTTTCCTCACACCTGCGTCACTCAACGATATCAGCGGACTGGCGCGAGAACTGTCTGAAAACAAGGGGTATGAGTCGGCTTTCTTCCATGGCGCCATGAACGGATCAATGGGATTTGAGGCTTTTGCCAAGAGCAGTGGCTTCCAGCACTATTACGGACGCACCGAATACAACGAAGACCCGCGCTACAATGGCGACAAGGACTTCGACGGCACATGGGCTATCTGGGACGAGGAGTTCCTGCAGTTCTATGCCGACAAGATGTCGGAGATGACGGAACCGTTTATGACGGCTGTATTCTCGGCTTCCTCGCATACGCCCTTCGCCCTGCCGGAGCGTTACATAGGTAAGTTCCCGAAGGGCGACCACCGCATCCAGGAATGTGTGGCATACAGCGACAATGCCCTGCGACTGTTCTTTGAGAAAGCCTCGAAACAGCCGTGGTTCAACAACACCATCTTCGTCCTCACTGCCGACCACACCAGCGGGCAGGTGGATCCGGAATATAAAACATCTATCGGCCGATATGCGGTGCCAATCATGCTCTATGCGCCGGGACACCCCGAACTCCACGGTTATGACACGGAGAGGGTGGTGGAGCAGAGCGACATCATGCCGACTGTGCTCTCTTATCTGGGCTACGACCGTCCGTACGTGGCATTTGGCCAAGACATGCTCTCAACACCTGCCGACAACTCCTTCGCCATCCACTGGCTGCCGGAGTCGGAGCAGTATGAGTTTGTCAGCGGCAACTACGTGATGGATTTCGACGGGCATGATGTCTCCCATGTGTTCGACTACCGCAACGACCCGCTCCTCACCACCGATATCCGCTCCACCATGCCGCAGGATACCCTCCGCCTGATGGAGCAGAAAACCAAAGCCATCATCCAGCAATACATGTGGCGCATGAACACCAACAACCTGGTGGTGAGATGAGAAATAATATTGAGCAAAATTGACTAAATCGTGATTTTTTTAGTAGATTTAGTCAGTTTTGCTCGCAACTTTTGCTTTTTTTGAGTAATATAAAATAAAAAAGTTTACATATCCTCCATTGAAAGCCCTATTTCATTGACAGTGTATTTCGACAGTTCCTTGTGGAGTGTCGCTACTTTCCTTGAAAGTTCGGCAGGACTGAATTTTTTACGCTGTCGTTTTATTTCTGCAATAGTGGCGGTCTTGTCAATATCATTCAGCGCAATCAGGTCTATTTCGTTATTGCCTTTATGATCCCAATAGTTGCCAACAAAAGTGACACGTTCCTCTTCCATCCATTTCTGCTGGAAATATTGTTCAAGCACAAGGCCAGAATATTGCTCATAGCCATTTTCTACGATTTCAAGTAACAGTTCGTTGCGCTCCATTTCAATAAGTGCTTGGTTTCTCATGATGAATCTGAACCAGAATCGCAGAAAGCAGTCTTCCAACTGCCATCGGGAATTTCTGCCGTTGGGTTTACTGAACATGGGCAGTTTACGATTGATATAGCCATAGTCTTTTCTCAGATTATCAAGATAAGCACCCGTATTTTTACCGATAACTCCGTCTATTTCGCTTTGTGAGGTCATACCTGAAGCAATAAGTTGCAAAATACTCAAATAGTTCGCGTAATCTTTGCCAAATTCAGACATAATAAGCTCTGTGCCTTCAGTAAGATATGGAGAGCCTGTTTGTGTGACCCAGCGAAGCATTTTTGTCTTAGTGGTAGCCTTTGCATCCATCATCCATGCCACATATTTAGCGACTCCACCAGTTAGTGCATACAGGCATAGCAGATCCTCCGGTGTGTACTTGGGATTGTGGTCCTGGAGAATTTCTTTCAGCACGCTGATACGGAATGGTTGCATGTTTAACCGACAGTCTTGACGGCCATAAAGTGGCTCATCTTCGTTGTCGAATATTTTGTGCATCATATTATAGATGCTGCCGCAAGCCACCAGGTTAATCTTAGATTTTCCGTGATACCTATCCCATAAATCTTGTATGTGGCTAGGAATGGCGGGGTTTACTTTGAGGAAATTTTGAAATTCATCGAATACTAGAGTGAAATGATTTTGTTCTCCGTAGCGTAACAAATGTTCGAAAAACTGTGCAAATGTTTCTATTCGACCATAAATTTGAAGCCCTAGAGCCCGTTCGGCGGCCTCTTGAAATTTTTCCGCTAGCACACGCTCATTATCTTTAGAAACATATAAATAAAGATATGGCTGCACTTCATCTTCTGCACTCTTTGTAAGGAGTGTGGTCTTGCCAATGCGTCTCCTTCCGATTAGAACAGTCATACGTCCATGTTCGTTTGTCTGTTCCCAGTTTGACTGAAGTATTCCGAGTTCCTTTTTCCTGTCGTAGAATTTCATATTTTAATGGGCGTTAATTTAATGCGCATTAAGTTACTGGTAGTTGCAAAGTTAATAATAATTTTTTATTAAGCCATCATTTTTAGGAAAAAATAGGAACGGCTTAAGTATTTATAGTGAAATGGAAGGAGTATCCCCTGTATTGGTAAGGAAATTAGTGGTCTTTCTCCACGAAAAAATACTTGTAGAGAGGTGCGACCATAAGGGCCTGGACAATCTGGCCGTCGAGCAGGAGGGCTTTCACGTAGTCGGGGTCGAGCTGATAAACCTCCAGCTCTTCGGTGTCGTCGAGATGCTGGGTGCCGATGGGCTCTACGTCGGTGGCGAGATAGCAATGGGCGGAATTGGTCTGTGAGCCAGGGTTCGGCGCGATGGCCATTAGCTTCTTCCATGTGCCTCCGCCGAAACCGGTCTCCTCCAACAACTCACGTTTGGCACCCTCCAGCGGATCCTCACATTTCTCAACCACTCCGCAAGGGAGCTCGTATGCAGTGAGCTGTGCCGCATGGCGGTACTGCCGCTCCATAATCATCTTTCCCTCTTTGGTGATGGCAATCACGTTCACCCATTCAGGGTATTCCAACACCCAGTATTCATCATTCACCCGGCCGTCGGGATATTCCACCTTATCCTTACGGCATGTCATCCACGGACGACGCACAAAATATTCAGATTGAAGCACTTTCCAGCGCTTTTCAGTTGAAATTGTATTTTCCATTATAATTTGTTTTCATGAATTTATTGAATTTCTTGAATGAGGTCATTCTTTTAATTCCTCTAATTCTTGAAAAAAATCTATTCCGTCTGTTTAATTAACTTGATGAAGAACAGGTTGACGCTCTTGTCCTTGGTGAGTTCGTAAGCACCCGCTTCTAAGGTCTGGCTGTAGGTATTACCCGACCCACTGATTTTTACGCCATTGATCTTGATGCTGGCGGTCTCTGCTGGTCCGAAATAGAGTGTCATCTGGTAGGATGCTGAGAGTATGAACTTGATAGACGTGGAACTTTCAATCTTCAGGCATGTGGAGTATTCAGCGCCGTCAATCGTGACGATGCCCTTGCTGTTCGAACCGTTGCCACTGACTGTAAAGAAGGAGTTCGATGGTGTGCCGTCCTTAGCAAAAGAGCAGGTGATGGTACCTTCTGTCTGATCTCCTGGGTCATCTCCCGGCTCATTCCCCGGGTCTTCTCCAGATGTGGCTTCTTCTCCGTAAATGCTCACTACAGCCGATGAATATCCGTCGATTTTTGCTTCCATCTCTTTGTCTGCTTCTGAATCGGTGGTTTCGTTGCCGGTGTTGTCGGCGAAGGAGTGAGTGATGTCGCCGTGGTTGAGTCGCCCGGCTCCATACCATCCAGTCACAACGCCTGGCACATCTTCGGCTTTGTCGGGCGTGTAGGCGTACATCACGCTGGCATCGGTGTCAAAGTTGTTGTAGCCTGTATTCCCGGCACGTGTGACGACTGTGTCAGGCACCTGCTCCTCACGTGTCATGGTCTCGAATGCATCGATGCCATAGGTAGGATGCGGATTGTTCTGCGTGTAGTACTTGAAGTTCTTGACGGATGTGTCGAAATAATTGCCGTAGGCTTTGTTGACGCCGCCGTCTTCGCCTGAGAAGGTGCCACTGCCAGTGGCATCGGTGCCTTGGAGCGAACTGAGTATCGGCTTCTTAGTCTTCAGGAAATAGTTGTTCTCCACAAACACGCTGGCACCTGTGCAGGCTCCCACACCGTATTTGGCGCAGTTGTCGAAATAGTTGTTCCATACATGCACACTCATCGTCCGAACACGCGGATGACGGGAGTCGCTGTGGTCGAACCAGTTGTGATGGTAGCTGATATAGTTTGGACCGCTCTCGCTTTTCATGCCGAACATGTTCGACTTGCCGGTGTCCCAGAAATGACAGTAGGATAGGGTAACGAATCTGGTGTCGCTCTTCACGTCGATGGCACCGTCGCCCTTCGCATGGTCGCCACTGCCTGCCTTACCATAGAACACATCAATATTGTGAATCCATATATTGGAGTTGTCGGTGTCGAGCGAGATGCCGTCATCCATGCAGCGGATGATGCCGAGGTTGCGGAACTCCACGCTCTTGCCGTTGCGGACTAGGAAACCGAAGCCTTTGATGGTGGCGTCGTCGCCGATGCCTTCCACGGTGATGTTGAGTTCTTGGTACGCAGCCTTGCCTTTAATCTGAAGACCTTCCTCCGAACTCTCGAAGTAATCGATGTCGGAAGGGGTGAGCAGACCGATGAAACGGATGGCAAGCGGGGTGGTGACGTTCCCTTTCTCATAGGCTTTCAAAATGGCCTGAATGCCGGTGAACTCACCGGAGCTCAGCTTGGCTTTCACCGTCTTGGCGCTATTCTTCGTGACATAGACCACCTGTGCACCAGCCTTCAAAGTGCCGTCGTCGTTGTAGGCACCCACGCCACTGTAGTCTTTGTGGGCAAAGCCCGAACGGTCGTAGCTGCTCACGCTCAAACCGTCGGTCTGGCCACCTTTGTCGGCCACCTCGTTGCCAGCTCTGTCCACAGGCACTACCTTGATGGCGTAACCATCGGCGGCTTTCAGCCCCGGGATGTCAACACGGCCATAGGTGCCGTAATTGCGTACCAGCGGAGCATCCACCTTAGTAAAGTCTGCATACTGGCCGCCTTTGACATATGCGTTGTAGGAGGACGCACCTTCAGTGAGGGTAAATTTGGCATAAACATATTCCTGCCATCCTTTGGCTTCGGTTATGGAAATCTTCTCCACAGGCTTGTTGCCTGCCATGATATTGATAATTGCCACCACGTCGTTGATATCGACTTTGTCGTCACCGTTGACATCGGCATGGGCATAAGTGACAGTTCCGGCCATCTGGTTGATGACCGACACTACGTCGTTGATATCCACTTTTTCGTCGGCGTTCACATCGCCGGTGATGACATCGTCACCAGCAGCTGACACCGTTCCGGTACAGACTACCATCAAAGCAATGGCGATGAATAGTTTTTTCATTATTCGTCGAGGTTAATCAGTTCGTATTTCTTGCTGCCGAGGCCGATCTTCTCGGCATAGTCGGTGATGTAAGTGCCGTGCTGGCGGTTGATGCGCTGGATGAGCGGCTTGTTGTCGTCGCCTGGTTTGCCTTGGTAGTTAAACACCTTGTCCAGACATGCCTGATCCACTGCCACCGGGTCGAGGCTGGCCATGATGCCCATGTCCTTCAGTTCTGGTTTGGCTGGATTTCCGTCGCAGTCGCAATCTACCGACATATTGTTCATTACATTGATATAGAGGATGTTCTCTCCACCGTTGAAATATTCATGTACGGCCTGGGCTGCGGCTGCCATCGACTCAAGGAATGAGTCCTGTGGCTGCGTGTGGTTCCAACAGTCGGCAGCATCTGTGGTGATACCGTGGGAATGGATATAGGCCTTCCCTGCAGTGGAAGCCACACCGATGCTCGCGTTTTTCAACACACCGCCGAATCCACCCATAGTGTGACCTTTGAAGTGAGCGAGGTTAATCATAAAATCGTAGTTGGCGAGGCGCTCACCGACGATATCGTATTTCAAGTGCTTCTTATCCTTGATCGGGATACGGATCTCACCGAACTCATCCATGATATCTACAGCGAAAATGGAGTCAAATCCGTGCTCTTGGATGGTCTGCCAATGTTTTTTTACGTCCTGACGAGTGCCACCATAAGCGGTGCAGCATTCCACGATTGTTCCATTTACCTCATCCACCAGGTTGCGGATCAGGGTCGGCTTCAGATAGTGCTTGTTGCCACCCTCACCGGTGGAAATCTTCACAGCCACGCGTCCCTTGGCTTCCCTGCCCAGGGCTTTGTATATCTTTACAAGCGACTCTGGTGTGATGTCCTTGGTGAAATACACCTTCGACTGGGAAAAAGCTGCAGTGGAAAGCATTAACGCTAATGCAAAAAATAAGATTTTCTTCATTGTCTTTTTTGTTTTAACGGTTTTATTATCTGATTGCAAAAATACGAAGAAATATCCTAAAAACCATATCGCCCAATCCTTTTTAAGGATTTTTCAATGTAGAATGATAATATTTCAGTAAAAAGTCGTAAATTTGCAAAATAAACCGTTATTACAAATCCAATAAAAAAATTATGAAAAGAGACAACGAAGTGTTCGCTCTGATTGAGAAAGAACATGAGAGACAAGTGAAGGGGATGGAACTCATCGCCAGCGAGAACTACGTGAGCGACCAGGTGATGGAAGCTCAGGGCTCATGCCTGACAAACAAATATGCAGAAGGCTATCCGGGAAAACGCTATTACGGCGGATGCGAGGTGGTGGACCAGACTGAGACACTCGCCATCGAACGCGTGAAGAAACTCTTCGGCGCTGAATATGCCAACGTACAGCCTCACTCGGGGGCACAGGCCAATGCAGCTGTCCTGCTCTCGGTTCTCAAACCAGGCGATACTTTCATGGGACTGAACCTCGACCACGGCGGACACCTCTCACACGGAAGCCATGTCAACACATCGGGAATACTCTACAAGCCGGTAGGATACAACCTCAACAAAGAGACTTGCCGGGTGGACTATGACGAGATGGAGAGACTGGCACTGGAGAACAAACCGAAGCTGATCATCGGTGGAGGCTCCGCATATAGCCGTGAGTGGGATTACGCGCGTATGCGTAAGATTGCCGATGAAGTGGGAGCAATCCTGATGATTGACATGGCACACCCGGCGGGACTCATCGCCGCAGGACTGCTCGACAACCCGCTCAAATATGCACATATCGTGACATCTACAACACATAAGACACTCCGCGGACCGCGCGGAGGTATCATCCTCCTCGGTAAGGATTTCGACAACCCGTGGGGACTGACCACGCCGAAGGGAGAGGTGAAGAAGATGTCGGCTATCCTCAACTCAGCCGTGTTCCCTGGTCAGCAGGGTGGACCGCTCGAACATGTCATCGCTGCCAAGGCCGTGGCGTTCGGAGAGGCTCTGCAGCCTGAGTTCGTGGATTACCAGAAGCAGGTGCAGAAGAACGCCAGCGTGCTTGCGCAGGCTCTCATCGACCGCGGATTCTATATCTGCTCCGGTGGCACCGACAACCACTCCATGTTGGTGGATCTCCGTCCGAAATACCCGGAACTCACCGGTAAGGTGGCGGAGAAAGCGCTGGTGGCTGCCGATATCACGGCAAACAAGAACATGGTGCCGTTCGACTCTCGTTCCGCTTTCCAGACTTCAGGGCTCCGTCTGGGTACACCGGCCATGACCACACGCGGCGCGAAAGAAGACCTGATGCTGCTCATCGCTGAGATGATTGAGACTGTGCTCAACGCACCGGAGGACGACCGCGTCATTGCCAGCGTACGCGGGAAGGTGAACAGCATCATGAAGGATTATCCGATTTTCGCATGGTAATCACAGCTTATTCAACAAGCTGAAAATCAGAATAAGAAAAAGATGCGGGAGATGAACGACAAGCCATCGTTGCTCGGCATGACCACAGAGGAGCTGCAACAAGTTGCCGCTTCTCTTGCTATGCCGAAATTCACGGCTCGACAGATGGCAGACTGGATGTACGTGAAATACGTCAGCAGCATCGACGACATGTCGAACATCTCGAAACAGAACCGTGAGAAACTGAAAGAGGCCTATAGGCTGGGGACTGCGGAGCCGGTGGAGACACTCGTGAGCACTGACGGAACGGAGAAATATCTGTTCACCACGGGTGCCGGGCAATATGTGGAGACCGTCTATATCCCCGACAAGGACCGTGGCACGCTATGTGTGTCCACACAGGTGGGGTGTAAGATGAACTGCCTCTTCTGCCAGACGGGTAAGCAGGGCTTCCACGGCAACCTCACCACTACCGACATCCTGGCGCAGATACAATGGGCGATGCGCGAGAAAGGTATTACCAACATCGTGTTTATGGGGCAGGGAGAACCGTTCGACAACCTCGACAACGTGTTGAAATCCATCGACTTGCTTACCTCAGATCAAGCCTTCGCTTGGAGCCCTAAACGCATCACGGTTTCTACCGTGGGGCTGAAGAAGAACCTGACCCGTTTCCTCGATGAGAGCCAGTGCCATCTGGCTGTCAGCCTCCATTCGCCTATCCATGAACAGCGTCTGCTGCTGATGCCGGCTGAAAGGCAGTTCGCGGCGAAAGAATTGGTGGCTACACTGCGTAACTATGACTTCACGCATCAACGACGCCTATCGTTCGAATATATCCTGTTCAAAGGGGTGAACGACTCAAAACTCCATGCCAACGCACTGCTGAAGCTGCTGAGAGGACTCGACTGCCGTGTTAACCTCATCCGGTTTCATAAGATTCCCGATGTGGGACTCGAAGGAGTGGGGGAGGGGCAGATGCTGGAATTCAGAAACTACCTCACCGCCCACGGACTGTTCACAACAATCCGTGCATCACGTGGAGAGGACATCATGGCGGCTTGCGGACTCCTGTCTACAGCAAAGCAGGAGGCTGTGGCTGATAAGGATGAAAACAATCAATGAAATATTATCTGACTATGAAACGGAATGTTATATGTCTGTCGATGATGGTGCTGCTCATATTGGCTTCATGCACCCGTCGCAATTCCAACAAACCGTGGTTCGTGCCAACTTCTGCCGGCAATCCTTATGAGGTGATGGTGGTGGCTGCCGACAGTGTGTGGGACGGCTATGCCGGGCGTGCACTCAAACGAGTACTCAACAAACCGGTGCCGATGCTTCCACAGCAGGAACCTATGTTCCACGTCACGCGTATCAGACCGGAGAACTACGACCGGATTACGAACCTGTTCAGGAATATCATCGTGTTTAAGATAGATGATGATTTCATGCAGGGAAAAATCAAGTTCGAACGTAACGTAAGGTCATATCCGCAGGCGGTGGTGACCATCCATGCACCTAACACAAGGGTGGCGTCATCGTATATCACTGAGAACACCAATTCCATCATAGACTTCTTCTACAACGAGGAGCTGAACCGACAGGTGGAGGTGCTGGAGTTCAACCACAACGCTGTGTTCAACGACTCCATGATGAACAAGTTCGGATGTGAGATGAAGATACCGGCAGACCTCAACCGCATCAAGTCGGGCGACAATTTCCTCTGGGCATCCAACGACGGACTTGCCACCGTGCAGAACATCTGTGTCTACACCTACCCGTATGCCACGGAGAAGGTGTTCGAGAAACATAGTTTCATTGCGCTGCGCGATACCTTTATGGGACGCAACATCCCTGGATATAATCCGGGTAGCAAGATGTCCACCAACAAAGAATTCGTGGATGTCGACAACTATGTGCAGAAGGGTCAGTTCATCCAGGAGGCACGAGGCTTGTGGGAGATGACGGGTGATGCAATGGGCGGACCGTTCATCTCACAGTCGAGAATCGATACACTTAACAACCGGGTGATCGTCACAGAGGCCTTCGTCTATGCACCGAGCAAGATGAAGCGGTCGATGATCCGCCGCCTGGAAGCATCACTCTATACAATGAAAGTTAAGAAAAAACTCAGCGAGTGAGGACTTGTCTTCCTTCGCAGGGACCATCAAAAATATAACGACTATGCAAAAGATAAAAGTAGGAATCTCACAAGGTGACGTGAACGGAGTGGGATATGAAGTGATACTGAAGACCTTCGCCAACGATGAGATGCTGCAGCTCTGCACGCCGGTGCTGTTCGGCTCTCCAAAAGTGGCTGCCTATTACAGGAAAACCATTGAAGGAGCTCCGAATTTCAATGTGATTGACAGACCGGAGAGAGCACGCGACAACCAGCTCAATATCGTGGACTGCTTCAGCGACACGGAAATCAAAATCGAACCGGGAAGGCCGAGCGAAGAGGCTGGCAGTGCAGCGTATAAGGCACTCGAAGCTGCTGTGCGGGCACTCGGCGAACAGCGTATCGACGTGCTCGTGACCGCTCCTGTCAATAAGAACACCATCCAGTGCGAGAACTTCAAGTTCCCCGGACATACGGAGTATATCGAGAAGCAGGTGGGCGAGGGCAGCCGTGCACTGATGATTCTGATGAACGACATCATGAAGGTGGCACTGGTCACTACCCATGTGCCTGTTTCACAGATAGCGCATAAAATAACAAAACAGAATGTGGAGGCAAAACTGAAGATCCTCAACGAGGCGCTGAAGCAGGATTTTGCTATCGACAATCCGCGTATCGCAGTTCTGTCACTCAACCCGCATTGTGGCGACAACGGAGTGATCGGTACGGAAGAGCAGGAAGTGATTATACCGGTTATCGAGGATTGTTTCAAGAAAGGCATCCGCTGTTTCGGACCTTATGCCGCCGACGGATTCTTCGGATCGGGCAACTACAGGAAGTTCGACGCCATTCTGGCTATGTACCACGACCAGGGACTGGCACCGTTCAAGACCCTGGCAATGGAAGACGGCGTGAACTACACCGCCGGACTGCCGGTCGTGAGAACATCTCCGGCACACGGCACAGCCTACGACATTGCAGGAAAAGGGATTGCCGACGAGACCTCTTTCCGTCAGGCCATCTTCGCTGCTATCGACATCTTCCGTAACCGTATTTGTTATGACGAGGCTTATGCTAACCCGCTCAAAAAACAATATTACGAGAAGAAGGACGACAGCGACAAACTCAAGCTCGACCAAGTGACTGACGAAGATACGCTCTGATGAAAAGCAGCACGAGAAACATATTTTTCATCATCGGATTTGTGTTTGTTGTCCTCATGATACTCACCTTTAAGGTGAGCTTCAGGGAATTGTGGCAACGGATATGCGACGCAGGCTATTGGCTTGTCGCCATCATCGGCATGTGGGTGCCGCTTTATATGATGAATACACTCACCTGGCGGACTATCCTCCTCGGAAGCGGACCGTGCAACATTCCGTTTTGGAAACTCCTGAAAGTCACCATCTCCGGCTTTGCTCTCAATTATGCCACACCGGTGGGGCTGATGGGGGGAGAACCCTACAAAATCATGGAAATCAAACCCTATGTGGGGGTACAGCGGGCATCGTCATCCACGGTGCTGTTTGCGATGATGCATATCTTCTCGCATTTCTGGTATTGGGTCACGGCTCTGCTGCTCTACCTCATCTTCATACCGGTGAATATGTTTGTGGGTGTGCTGCTCTGTATCGTGGCGGTGTTCTGCATCGCAGGCATCTACTTGTTCGTGAAAGGATATAAGAACGGGATGGTGGTGAAACTCATTCACATCGTCTCCAAACTGCCGGGATGCAAAAAATGGGCGATGCGCTTTTCGGAAAAATATGCCGATGACCTGAAAAAAATCGATAAGCAGATTGCTGGACTGCAGGCACAGAAAAAGAAAAACTTCTATATCGCGTTCTTCCTCGAGTATTTCGGACGCATCTTGCAGTCGTTCGAAATTTTCTTCATGCTTATGCTCTTCTCCGGACGTGAGGCGAGCGGTATGCTTTTCGTGCAGTCGCTGATCATTCTTGCCTTCACTTCACTGTTTGCCAATCTCCTCTTCTTTATTCCTCTGCAAATCGGAGGAAGGGAAGGTGGATTTATCATGGTGGTGTCAGACCTTGGCATGAATATGCAGGTGAGTATGTCGATATCTATCATCTCACGTGTGCGCGAAATCTTCTGGACTTCTCTCGGACTACTGCTGATGAAATTCGGCACCAAAGTGCCGGAGCATATTCTACAGCAACAGGCAGAACACGAAAAAGAAAAAAACACAGAGACACAACATATTCAAGAATCAACGGAACATGAATAGTCTAAGGAATAAAGGAAAAGAGGAAAATTCTCTAATACCTCATTCCTAATTATAAAATAAAGTACGAGATGGTTTTTGCAATAATAGCAGCAGGCGAAGGGTCAAGGCTGGCACAGGAAGGACTGGATGTGCCGAAGCCGTTGGTCAAGATTCATGGTGAGCCGATGATAGACCGGCTCATACGGATCTTCATGGAGACAGGCGCTGAAAAAATCGTTATCATCAATAACAATATACACCCAGCTACTCAACAGCATGTGCGAGGGTTGATAGCTCAGGGAATGCCAGTGGAACTGGTCGTGAAAACCACGCCCAGCAGTATGCACAGTTTCTACGAGCTTAGGCCATATATAGGAGAAGGCAAGTTCTGTCTGACCACAGTAGATACCATCTTTAAAGAGGATGAGTTTGCTGCTTTTATTGATACGTTTAAAGCTTCAGCATACGATGGACTAATGGCTGTGACCGACTACATAGACGACGAGAAACCGCTCTATATATCTACGGATAAGACCGATAACATCACAGGTTTTCACGACTCGCTTGACCAGTTTCGTGATAGCAATGCCAATAATGGGGAGAACGTGTGCGAGGTGATTTCGGGAGGCATCTATTGTCTCGATGATAAAGCCTTCCAGACGCTCGACCGCTGTATTTGCAGCGGCATGTCGCGCATGCGTAATTTCCAGCGTCAGCTCATAGCCGACGGTCTGCGGCTGAAAGCGTTCCGTTTCTCAAAAATACTAGATGTCGACCACGTGGAAGATATCGCCAAAGCGGAAGCGTTCCTGCAAAACTAAATTCCACATTCCTAATTCTTAATCCTAATTCCTAATTATTACATGATATTGGGCATCACACGCAGCAAGGTTTTCTCCCCGAATATGGAGGATAAGGACATGGCCATCATGAGAGCTGTGAAATCTCATCTGAATGTCCTTGGGCATCAGGTGCGGCTCGTTGAGGAACAGGATTGGATGAATGAACAGACAGATGACAATCTGCCTGATGCTATCTTCACGATGATGCGCAGCAGTGAGGCATTAGAAAAACTAAAAAGGATAGAGGAAATAGGAGTTCCCACTTTGAATTGTGCAAACGGAATTCTGCATGCCCATCGTGTGTTTATCACCAGATTGATGAGGACACACGGGATCCCAATTCCAAAGACTATCCTGTTTCCCGAAGAATCCCCAGATAATATATATTTCCCGTGCTGGGTGAAAAATGGTGGTGGCTGGGCGCAGGGCAAAGACGACGTGATGCTGGTGAGAGACTGTCAGGAATTTAATTGTCAAGTGACCCGGTTAAGAGAAAAGTATCCCGATGAGACTGTGGTGGTGGCAGAACATCTGGAAGGCGATCTCGTGAAGTTCTACGGTGTGGCGGGAACCGACTTCTTCTATTGGAGCTATCCTGACCCTCTGAAGTCTAAATTCGGTCTGGAAAAAATAAACGGAGCGCCCAATCACACACCCTTTGATAAGAACGGTTTGATAGCGGTTTGTGATAAGGTGGCTCAGTTGTCTCAGATTGTTGTCTATGGCGGTGATTGTATTGTTGACCGTAAAGGAAACTTCAACATCATCGACTTCAACGACTGGCCAAGCTTCTCTTCTTGCCGCGATCAGGCTGCTGAAGCGATAGCCGGTCTCTTACTGAAATTTTTAATCCATCATTCATAAATTGGTAAATTCGTAAATCGTAAATATTATCATGTCTGCAGAAAATCACAGTCATATTCAGGACACGTATAAGTCGAAAGACACCGAAGAGTGGTTCGACACGGTCTTTAACCGCCCGGTGGGATTCGCTTGGGCAAAGTTTTTCAATTATTTCGGCATCCATCCCAATGTGGTGACAGTGCTGTCGATGATTCTGGGTGCTCTCTCCGGATTCATGTTCCACTATCATGCCACTTCTGAGTCCGCACTCTGGGGTATGTCGGGCATGACTTGCAACATCATTGCCGTCATCCTGCTCGTCTGGGCTAACCACTACGACAGTGCCGACGGACAGCTGGCACGACTGTCGGGTAAGAAAACACAACTGGGACGCATACTCGACGGTGTGGCTGCCGACGTGTGGTATATCTCTATCTATGTGGCACTGGCTTACCGTATGTACGACGACCCGGTGCCCTTCACAGGAGGCACCGTCAACTTCAGATGGTGGGGACTCGTCTTATGCGTGCTCAGCGGGGTGGTCGGACATATCTATCCGTGCCGGCTTGCCGACTACTACCGTAATATACACCTCTTTTTCCTGAAAGGGGAGAGTGGGAGTGAGTTCGACCATTTCGCACAACTGGAACAGACATACAATAACATGCCGTGGAAAGGAAACGTTGTCAACAAGACTTTCCTCTGGTTCTATAAAAGTTATACATGGAATCAAGAGAAGGAGACACCTGCCTTCCAGGCTTATTGGACAAAAGTGAGGGAGACTTACGGTGACGACATACCCCAAAAGGAGAGAGACGACTTCCGCGAAAAAAGCCTCCCGCTGATGAAATACACCAACTTCCTTACATTCAACGCACGTGGCATCGCTCTCTATGTGGCGGCTCTGATTAATCAGCCGTGGATATATCTGGCTTTCGAGATCATCGTGCTTGGTCTCGTATATAAATATATGGGCTATCGGCATGAGAAAATGTGTAAGGAACTGATAAAAACCATTGAATAGAAAAACGATGATTAAAGGGTTGATATTCGACTATGGCGGCACCATCGACACCGACAGCATTCATTGGTCGGAAGTGATATGGCAAGGCTATCAGGAGGCTGGCATACGTGTCTCCAAAGATGTCTTCCGGATGGCTTATGTGCATGGTGAGCGAAGCCTGGCTAAATTCCCGCTGATCAAGCCGGAACATAACTTTCTGGACCTGTTGAAAATCAAGATGGACATCCAGACATCTTTCCTGGTCGATGCTCATCTGTGGCTCGATATGAACAAAGATGAGCGACGCAGGAAAGAACTGTCTGACCAAGTGTCCCGTTTTTGTTATAATTTTGTGCTGCAAAACCTGAGATTGAGCCGTAAGGTGGTGCAGAACCTTGCAAAACGGTTCCCCCTAGTACTAGTATCCAATTTTTATGGCAATATCAACACCATCCTGAAGGATTTCAAGCTGGAATTGTTCAACCATGTGGTGGAGTCGGTAGTGGTGGGCGTACGCAAGCCCGACCCGCATATCTTCTCCCTCGGCGTGGAGGCGCTTGGCATGAACCCCGACGAGGTGATTGTTGTAGGTGATTCCTATGGAAAAGACATCGTTCCGGCTCATAGTATTGGCTGTAAGACGGTATGGATCAAAGGTGTGGGATGGGACGACAAGGAAGAACCCGATATGTCGCTGCCCGATGCCGTTATCAGCACCATCGGCGAACTCGAAGAAGCTGTCGAACAGATCGTAAGTATGTAATTCGACTTATGTTCAAAATCAAACGTCCTATTTAACTTCCTTTTATAATAACTTCCATTTTAACTCCTATTTCATTAAATATGCGGCAGAAACTAACGAACAAACAATACCTTACCCCGTTCATCCTCATCACATCACTCTTCTTCTTGTGGGGATTTGCGCGTGCGGTACTCGATGTGCTCAACAAACATTTTCAGCAGACGCTCGACATATCTGTCACCCAGTCGGCTCTGATTCAGGTGACCACCTACCTCGGCTATTTCCTCATGGCCATACCGGCGGGCATCATCATCCGTAAGCAGGGATATAAGCGGGGGGTGCTCCTTGGACTGGCTTTGTTTGCAATCGGTGCTTTCCTCTTCGTGCCGGGCAGCAGCATTGGCACTCTGTCGGCATTCCTGGTATGTCTCTTCATCCTGGCATGCGGTCTGGCTATCCTTGAAACAGCTGCCAACCCTTATGCCACGGAACTGGGGCCAAGGGAGACATCGTCGGCTCGACTGAATCTCTCTCAGTCGTTCAACGGGCTGGGTTCATGCCTCGCACCGGCTTTGGTGGGAGGCTTCCTTTTTGCGGGAGGTGAGAACTCCGACGTGAGCATCCCCTACATCATCATGGGATGCGTGGTGGTGGCCATCGCACTGGTGTTCTCAATGAGTAAGCTGCCGGAAATCACGTCAGAGGATAATCCGGCTGAGAAAGCTGAAGAGGTGAAGAACCCGCTGCGTCAGCTGATGAAAAACAAGCTTTTTGTACTGGGGGCCGGCGCACTGCTGGCCTATGAGGTGGCGGAAATATCAATTAACAGCTACTTCGTCAATTTTACTACTGGCCAGGGTATCCTCAGTGCGGCAAACGCATCCTATTTGCTGTCTGTCGCACTTCTCTTTTTTATGGTAGGACGTTTTATCGGAGCATGGGTGATGCAGAAAATACCTGCGGAGAGAGTTCTCTATTATTGTGCCGTCGGCACGGTGGTGGGCATCACCGGCGTCATCCTCACATCGATTGCAGAGAAAGGGGAGACTTCATGGACCAAATATATTCCACTGGCTTTCCTTTTGGTCACCTATGTGTTCGAGGCCATCATGTTCCCTACCATCTTCTCCCTGGCCGTCAAGGGACTGGGTAACCTCACAAAAACAGCGTCATCTGTGTTGATGATGACACCGGTAGGTGGGTGTGCTTTCCTCCTCGTAGGACTGGTGGCGGACCATTTCGGCTTCGTGGCGCCGTTCATCATTCCGCTCATCGGCTATGCCGTCGTCCTCATCTATGCGTACAAAAAGAACAACCTCAAACAATAAAGCCAACAATTACAGGAATAGAAATCATCCTAATTCCTCATAATTTAAAATTAATTTCAAGTTTCTGAAGTTATGATTGATATTTTGTATTCTTTTCCTTTACACAGATTACTCAGATTATCAGTTGTTTTGATAATTTTGAAATCGTTACAGGAACGATTTCGATTTCACGGATTCCCTCCTCGCTGATATACACCGGAGGGCAGAATCTG
>FLNY01004051.1_pt1 | contig 52371 bp, 43 predicted proteins | sample 1140381 | NCBI WGS metagenome assembly FLNY01 (sample SAMEA3878172, study PRJEB12797) | bioreactor metagenome | biome: Moose rumen | place: Sweden | collected 2011-10
TCAACTACAACCGCATCCGCGTGGCCATGCACTCCGACTCTATCGGCTTGGTCACGCTGAAGCAGTTGGAGCGCGAGGGTGCAGTCTTCAAGCCGGGCGACTATTCGGCCTACTACTTTCAGGACGGCGATACCATCAACACCAGTTTCATGGAGTTCCATACACCGAAGGTGGCACTGCTGGGCCTCATCAACGGCGACTACAAGTACTACATCTGGGGTGAGGAGCCGTTGAAGTGGAAGATTAAGGAACTGCACCTAAATGGCATCATCCTCAACGATGTGGGCATACCTATCTCCGAACTGCACATCATCGGACACGACAAAGACCTGATAGAGGATGTCGATGACCAGTACTCGCGACTGAAACAGAGTGGCGTGATAGCCCAGTTGCAGGACAAGTGGCTGCATCCAGAGCGCGTCAAGGACGAGTCCACGCCCCTTCTATTATATATAGGTATAGGCACGCTGCTGCTGATATCCCTTATCTACCTGTTCATCCGTCTGGCCAGGGCTCACGTCAGGAGTGCCACGCGCCAGTCGTCCGAGCTGAACGAGATGATGTACAAGGCTCTGCACATGGGCAACTTCAATGTGATGGAGTACGACATCAAGAACGACCGCATGACCAACCGTTACGGCCATATCCTGCCTGAGGCGGGCATCACGCTGGCTGAGTTCACGCGGCGCATACACCCCGACCAGCAGGCAGAGTTCAGCCAAAAGATGAAAAGGCTGACAGAGGGCCGCGAAAGACAGTTCGAGCTGAACAAGCGATGGAACAAAGGCACCGACGATGCGCCCGACTGGCTGAACTTCCACGGACACGCCATATCCGAACTCGACAACGACGGTCATCCTGCCTACGTGGTAAACGCCATACACGATGTGACCCAGGACCTGGAGGAAGACAAGGCCGGACGCGAACTCGTCAGGAAATACGAGCGGCTGTCGAACATTCCGTTCATTGCCATGTCGTTCTACAGCAAGGACGGCTGGCTCATCGACCTGAACGACTCGATGAAGGAGTTGTGCGGCATTTCGGAAGATGCCCCTGAGACCCGACGTTTCTGGGAGTCTATCTGCATGTTCGACGTCCCGTTGTTCCGCAATGTCTATTCACCGGACAACCGCGACGACCTGTTGGTATGCCAGCACATGGTGTATCCCGAAATGGGCGTCGACCGTTATATAGAGTTCCACATCCTTCCGTTGTTTAATATCGACGGCAAGATAGCCAACTATTTCATCACTACCCTCGACGTCACTGATGACCGCATGCGCGACCACCTGAAACACCAGCAGGACAAGGACATCCTGCTGATGCAGGCTGAGATAGAGAGTCGGAAGCAACGTCTTGGAGACCTCCTGAAGAACAGTCAGCGATTCCTGTGGCGCAGCGACCTCGAGCACCAGATGCTGTACTTCTACCGCCAACTGGGCGAGCCGGACATCAGCATGGACTTCGAGACCTACCTGGGCTATATGGCGGAAGATGACCGCCGTCGCACGCATGAGGTCCTCAACAGCGAAGCCCTTCTCGCGTGCGACATCCATGGTGACATCTATCACTTCACCCATACGTCAACAAGCACCGAGGAGGCATGGTTTGACGTCAGCGGCCAGGCCCTGCGCGACAAGGATGGCAGGGTAACGGGCCACGTTGGCGTGTTCGTTGACATCACAAAGTTGGTGAAGACCCGTAAGGCATTGGATATTGAGAAACGGCAGGCCAGCGAGAGCGTTCGGATGAAAAGCGGATTCATGGCATCGATGACTCACGAACTGCGTACGCCTCTGAATGCCATCGTAGGCTTTACCAGTGTTCTGCCTTCTCTTGCCGACTCATCCGAACGAGAGGAATACGTGCGCATTATCCGCAACTCGAGCGATATGTTGCAGCGACTTATCAATGACATCATCGATGCCTCGTCGCTGACTGACGGCATCCTTAGCATCAAGCCTGAGCAAGTTGACTTCGCCAAACTGTTCGATGATATCTGCCTCACGTTGCAACAGCGTATCGAAGAGCCTAATGTGCAGTTCAGGAAGGACAACCCCTACAAGTCGTTTGTCACCACTATCGACCCTGGACGCATCCAGCAGGTGCTGACCAACTTCGTGACCAACGCCGTCAAGTTTACCAAGGAGGGGCACATCCGTCTGGGCTACCGCTACCAGCGGGAGGGACTCTACCTGTTCTGTGAAGATACGGGTGCGGGTATCCCGCAGGATAAGCAGCACGTCGTGTTCGACCGCTTTGTGAAACTCGACGAGTTTGTACAGGGCACCGGTATGGGACTGGCTATCTGCAAGTCGATAGCCGAAAGTTGCGGCGGCGAGATAGGCGTGAAGAGCGACGGCCTGGGTAAGGGTTCCACCTTCTGGCTCTGGATTCCGTGCAAGCAGGCAGTCTGATTCAGGTTGTCGTTGTCGTTATCGTTATTTAACCTGTACGCAGGACAAGGTGAGGACGGCACCGAGGAGGAACCATGCGGTAATATTCACTTCCTGATCTCGATGTCACGCTTCACATTATCGCGAATCTTCGTGAGATACCCCTTCATGCCGTCGGCATCTTTATTGTCGATGATCTCCAGCAGTTCCTTCAACTCCGTGCGGATCTGAGAGACCTGATCGTGGGTATAGGGGTTGAAGAGGATTTCCTGCAGCAGGTAGTCATCCTCATTAAGCACACCCTTGGCGATGCGCATATGGCGCTTGAACGTAGTACCTGGTGCATCCTGATGCTTCATGACGGCCGCAAACACGAAGGTAGAGACAAAGGGTATCGACAGTGAGTAAGCCACCGTCTTATCGTGCTCCTCGAAAGAATATTCGTAGATGTTGAGTCCCAACTTCTGGTAAAGATCCTTGAAGAAGATACGCCCCATATAGTCGCCCTCGCTGATGATGATGGCATTCTCCTCGGAGAGTTGCTGCAGGTTGGCGAACGTGGGGCCGAACATCGGGTGTGTCGAGACGTAGCGCATGCCCGTCGTCTCATAGAACTCCTTCAAATCCGTCTTCACACTGGCGATATCGCTGATGATACACTCCTTGGGGAGATAGGGAATCACCTCCTGGAACACAGGGATCGTATATTTCAGCGTGACAGCGTTGATGAGCAACTCGGGCTGGAACTCGCGGATCTCATCCAACGTCGTGAAACGCTGACAGTTATAGGTGAAGCGCATGCGCTTAGGGTCTCTCTCGAAGACTGCCACCTCGTGGTCGAAACTCAGCAGGTCGATGAAGAAACTTCCCATCTTACCTGCACCCATGACTAATATCCGCATACCTTACTTATTAATGATCTCCATCTGCTGACGGACGGACTCCTCGTGGATATTCTCGAAGACACGGGCGATGAACTCTGCATCCATGCCTGTCAGCGTGCCCTGAGCACCACGCTTGTTCAGTATCTCATTGTAGCGGTTGGTCTGCAGCACCGTCATGTTGTGTTCCTTCTTATACTGGCCGATCTCACGGCAAACCTTCATCCTGCGGGCGAGCACATCCATGATCTCGTTGTCGAGTTCGTCGATCTGCTTACGAAGTTGGGTGATACCCTCCGTAGAGGTGTGCTCATCGCGGATCACGAGCAGCGAGAGGATATAGTCGAGCACATCGGGCGTCACCTGCTGCTTGGCATCACTCCATGCCTTGTCGGGATCACAGTGGCTCTCCACGATCAGTCCGTCGAAGCCAAGGTCCATGGCCTGCTGACAGAGGGGAGCGATCAGTTCTCTCCTACCTCCGATATGCGAGGGGTCGCTGATGATGGGCAGGTCGGGAATACGGCGGTGGAGTTCAATGGGTATCTGCCACATGGGGGCGTTGCGATATATCTTCTTCTCGTAACTGGAGAATCCGCGATGGATGGCTCCCAGACGCTTCACACCAGCCTGATTGATACGCTCCAAAGCACCGATCCAGAGTTCTAGGTCAGGGTTGACGGGGTTCTTTACAAACACAGGGACATCCACTCCCTTCAGGGCATCGGCCAGAGCCTGTACGGCAAAGGGGTTGGCGGTGGTACGGGCACCGATCCAGAGGATGTCGATGCCATACTTCAGACAGAGTTCCACATGCTCAGGCGTAGCCACCTCCGTGGAGACGAGCATCTTGGTGTCCTCTTTCACCTGTTTCATCCACACCAGGGCGGGTTCACCATGACCCTCGAAGCCTCCTGGCTTGGTACGGGGCTTCCACACACCAGCACGGAAGTTGTGGCAGCCTTTCATCGCAAGTTCACGGGCTGTCGTCATCACTTGTTCCTCGGTCTCGGCCGAACAGGGCCCGGCAATCACGAAGGGACGTTCATTGTCACTCGGAAGATTCAGTTTCTCTAATTCCAGTTCCATAATTATGTTGTTTTTATTATTACCAGTTTAATGCCTTAATACGCTCGAGGGCGGCCTGGATCTTATCCTCCCTGGCACAGAGCGAGATGCGGATGTAGCGCAGCCCATTGGAGCCGAAGATAAAGCCAGGGGTGATGAACACGCGAGCCTCGTGGAGCACGCGCTCCGTCAGATCCTCCACATCCTTGTATTTCTCAGGAATCTTGCCCCAGAGGAACATGCCCACCTGATTGGGATCGAAGGTACAGCCGAGTACCTTCATAATCTCCTCGGCATACCGACGGCGACGGCTATAAGTCTCGATATTGGCCACGCGGTGCCAGTCCTCCGAGTTGCGATAGGCCTCAGCAGCAGCGAGTTGCAGACCTCGGAACGTACCAGAGTCGATGTTCGACTTGATCTTCAGGATCCAGGAGATGAACGTGGCATTGGTGGCACACATACCCACACGCCAGCCCGGCATGTTGTGGCTCTTCGACATCGAATTGAACTCGATGCAGCAGTCCTTGGCACCCGGCACCTGAAGCAGTGACATGGGATGCTCGTTGAGGATGAAACTGTAGGGATTATCGTTCACCACCACAATACTATGCTCCTTGGCGAACTTCACCAGCCGCTCGTAGGTCTCACGACGGGCATTGCCACCCGTTGGCATATTGGGATAGTTGGTCCACATCAGTCTCACGCGTGAGAGGTCCATCTTCTCCAGTTCGTCGAAGTCAGGCTGCCAGCCATTGTCCTCGCGCAGATTATAGTTAACGATCTTCGCTCCCAGTATCTTCGACAGCGAAGTATAGGTGGGATAGCCGGGATTGGGCACCAGCACCTCGTCGCCAGGGTTCACGAAGGCCAGCGTCACGTGCAGGATACCTTCCTTAGAGCCGATGAGTGGCTGGATTTCTGTCTTGGGGTCGAGATCAACATCATACCAGCGCTTGTAGAAATCTGCCATCGCCTGGCGCAGTTCGGGCGTACCCATCGTGGGCTGATAGCCGTGGGCATTGGGATCGTGGGCCACCTCACAGAGTTTCTCCACGGTCTGCTCCGACGGCGGCATATCCGGACTGCCAATGGCAAGACTGATGATGTCCTTGCCCTCGGCATTGAGTTGGGCCACCTCCTTCAGTTTCCTACTGAAATAATATTCGCTGACGAGCGACAGTCTGTCGGCTGGTTCAATTAGTCTGTTTGCCATCTTTATATTCTCCTAAAATCTTTAAGTCCTTGGTCAATGGGATAATCGCGTCGATGCTCTGGCGATAGCGCGTCAGGTCGTCGTACATCACATCCACATAGAAGAGATACTCCCACTCATGCCCGATGATAGGCAGCGACTGGATCTTCGTGAGGTTGATCTTGTAGAACGAGAGGATCGCCAATACGTGAGAGAGGGAGCCTTCCTCATGAGGCAGCGAGAACACAATGCTCGACTTATTGGTCTCCGTCAGCGGGCGCAGCAGGTCTGCCTTGTTGGGATTCGACACCACGAGGAAGCGCGTGAAGTTGTGCTTATTGTCCTCGATATGGTTCTCCAGCACCTTCAACCCGTAGAGTTTCGCAGCCTCCGCATGACAGATGGCTGCCCATCCTTTCTTCTGTCCCTCGGCAATCATCTTCGCCGAACCTGCCGTATCCTCAGCCTCCACGTTCTTCATCGTGGGGTGCTGAGCCAGAAACTCGCGACACTGCATCAGGGCCACGGGGTGAGAATGGATCTCAGTAATGGTGTCCCAGTCGTCCTCAGGCAGACAACAGATACAATGCGAGATATGCAGTTTATGCTCTCCCACCACCGTCGTACCTGAATCGCGCAGCAGTTCATAGTTGTGCAGCAATGAGCCCGCAATCGTATTCTCGATGGCGAGCATGCCGATAGCCGTCGGATCCCGCTTGATGTTTTCGAACACCTGCTCGAAGGTGGAGCAGCAGATCAGTTGTATCTGTTCCCCCTCGAAATACAGGTGGGCCGCAATATCGTGGAACGACCCGATGAGTCCTTGAATGGCAATTCTCTTCATCTCTTTTTCCTTTTTTATAAAAAATCCCGCTTTCACCTAGGTGAAGCGGGACTTTGTTATTATTTCTTCTCAGTCATAAGTTGAATTATACGCAACTTCCCGCTTCACAATTGCTTGCAAAGTAAAAGTAATAGCCGTAAAAGTATGCATTCAACATTGACATCTTTCTTTCGTTTTTGCTTATCGTGTGCAAAATTATCACTTTTCCGCGAAACAAACAAATATTTTGCAAGAAAATTTGCTTTTTCGCTTACATTTTCCTTCAACCAGCCTTTTCGACCTTTACATCGATGGGATTCGAGTAGATGCCCAGGAAGATGTCCTTCAGCACATCCGGCTCCGCGATATCAAAGGTGCTGAGAGCCTCCATGTGTTTCAGGAAAGCATCTTGCTCTGCTTCCGTATAATGATCGCGATACATCTGCTGTCCATAGCGCAGATCATGGGCAATATAGTTGTTGGGGGTCAACTGATAGGCAGCATTGATGCGCTCATCGAGCAACTGGGCCACAGCACGATGGTACTCGTTGTTCGTACAGCCATCAAACTGGTGCAGGTCTTCCTCTGTAATCTGCTTGCAGAACGTGAAGTTCACCCTACCCTTCGGCTGGGCAATGCCCGTCAGGATACTGTTCAGATCCTCACCAGGTTTCTTCACATACTTACTGAAGCGCGACTCATAAAGTTCGAGGGCTTTCAGAATATCACACGACTCCCACTCGTAACTCACGCTTACGGGAATAATATTCAATTCCGACAAAGCCTTGATCTTATCGGCAGGCTCACTCATACAGAACATCTTGATGATACCCTGATCCGTCTGGTCGCGTCCGTCTTTCGTACGACCGTTTCGCTGGGCAATCCACATGCCCTGCCCCTTCTCAGTCAACACATAACGGATATAGTCGCTCAGATGCTTCGACGAGAGATAGAAGTCCTTCATATTACCCCCACGCTCCACGCGGAACATCTTATTCGCCTTACCGATATCGATCACCAGGGGCGACGACATCAGGTTGGCTCCAAAGGTGATCTCCGTCGTCTCGTACCCATTCTTATATAATATGTATTGCATCAGACAGGCATCGAGCATAATGTCGCGATGGTTGCTTACAAAGAGATATGTCTTCGCTGGGTCGAGTTGTTCCACCCCACTATAGGAGAAGTCCGTGATAGAGCGAGCGATCACCTGCTCATTCACGCAGCGCATCACCTCCAATTGGAAGTCGCGGATGGTCTTGAAGGATAGCATCATCTTCTTAATATCCTCTGGATTGCGCCTTGGATAGACATAGGTACAGAGCAGACCAAAGAAATCGCTTGCTACGATGCGCTGCATGGCAGCAGGTATCTCACTGTCGTAATAAGGGCGAATGTCATCAAACTGTGACGGGCTATACTTATTCATCATTATTTATTGTATCTATATTTTCTATCAATTTCACATAGGCTTCGAAATGCTCATCGTCCTTGTAATCAACCCACCCACAGAGGGCACTCCGTGTTAGGGCATCGAGGAAGGAGGCCTTCAGTACCTGACGGATCAGGTACTCGTCGTACTTGTCGAGCACGTAGAACGAGGTCTCGCCGTACCAGCCGTTACGGATAGCAATTTCTCCCGTTACGATATTCGGCAGGGTATAGACAAATAGTGCAGGACTTGGAAAATAGTCATCTGCCGTCTGGATCGTCTCCTGATACTTCTGGTCGTTACACACCGAACTGCTACGATTGAACAGGATCACGGCCCTGTCCTCCGAGTCCTGATGACGGTCTCCGTCGGCCTGTAGGATCAGTTCTGAGGCCATAAAGCCGAGTTTGCTCAACTCGTCCATCTTGAAGAACTTCGGATAGTCGTTCACGCGATTACGATAGAGTTCTGTAAGCAGTGCGGCCCCATGCGCCGTCGTCTCCAGCCTATTGCCGTCGAGTTCCACCCCATTGGGGGTGATCCTCACCCAATGCCTCGTTGTCATTTACTTATTTCTCATGGCTTATTTTCCTGAACAGCATCGCGGCATTACAGCCACCGAAGCCAGACAATAGTTTTAGGAAAGCACGCTTGGTGGTGGCTTCGTGCGAAGCAACAATATGCACGGGACGCGACACGCCCAGTTCCTCGAAGCCCCGTGTAGCCAATACACAACCATCATCAACGGCCTGCATCGATAGAATGGTTTCCAAGACGCCTGCAGCCCCCATTGTATGCCCATAGTAACCCTTCAGCGAGTTCACAGGCACCTGGCGCAGTCCTGCACGGTCGATAGCCACCGCCTCCATCTCGTCGTTATAGAGCGTCGATGTGCCGTGAGCATTTACGAAAGCCAGTTCCTCCGCCATCGTATTGCCTAGGGCTGCACGGATGGCCCTATAACTTCCCTCCCCTGTCTTCGAGGGATTAGAGATGTGGTGGGCATCGTTGCACGTGGCCCCGCTCACGACCAGCCAATCACCGCTCTCGACCTTCTCCACCTTATTATATATAATGGTGGCAGCGGCTTCGCCCAGGTTCAGTCCATTCCGCTCAATATCAAACGGACGGCATGGCTCTGGAGATAGTGCCATCAGCGACTGGAACCCACTGATGATAAAGCGCGACTGTACATCGGCTCCTATCACCACAGCCGTATCATAGGCTCCACTCCTCAACAGACGCATGGCTGTGAGTTGTGCACTCAGTCCTGAGATACAGGCATTTGAGACCACCAACGGCTCTTGGGTATTACCAAAATATTCAGCAATTTTTCGCGCTGCCACGCCCATATACTTTCTGTCAAAAGGGAATACGCCAGCAACGCTGGCATCCAGCAGTTCTATGTTCCCCTTTGTCGAAGACAATACAAATATCACCCTCGGCGACTGTACGTCAATATCCGTCTGAGCCAGGGCCTGCTTAGCGGACTGGATACAGATGGTCTCGTAACGGGTATAGCCATCGATGAGTTCCACCTCCTTCCAATCCAGCAATGATGCGGTAAAGGGCTGTGGCAGCCCCATCGCACCTTCATAGTGGCGCAGATGGCTCCGTCCAGCCTTCACACTGGCATAGTTCTCTGCCGTCGTCTGTCCCAGAGGCGAGAGGATGTTGTCTGCTATCTTTTGTATCATCATCTGCTAAGACCTGATAATTTCTGAAAAATCAATGAGATTCATTGTCTCTGACATTTCTGGCACCTGTCCCATCTCACAATAACTAATATGCAGATTTGGAGGAAGAGGGAAACACGCTTGAGCAAGTGCGACATCATCGAAATCTGAAGAATAAGAATAGACATCTATTTCTGGATGCACAAGTGCAAAGAGCAACGAGAATTGTCCTTTCCCCGCATTGATAACTGAAACATTCTGAGAGGAGGGATGCATTGGGCTGTAATGATCAATCCACTGGCTGAAATCATTGAATTTCTTCAACAGGCTCCGCGTTTCTTTCTCAACGCCAAATCCTTTATACATATACTTATATATGATATAATCGTGGAAATAATGGGAATCCTCCCACTTCCTTTTCAATTCTTGATAGTGATCTAAATACATCTGATGGAAGGCGTTTGCCATGCTTAAATGTGTTACGCCATACTCTTTGATTTGGTTCGCGGGAATTCGCGCCCCTATTTCGATGTCCACTTTCCCCCGAGCCGTCAGGCCACTACCCTTCGGCATGACATGTCCTACACCATGTATGAATAACGGCAGGATATCCGCTCCGATTCGGTCTGCCAAATAAAAAGCCCCTTTATGGAAACGCATGATCTTATCATCACTTCGGAGTCCCTCTGGGAATATGACGACACTATACCCATCCCTTACGGCACGGGAAATGTCTTGCTCAAGTACCTCAACAGGTTCTCCCGCATTGAAAAACCTCGACACTTTGAACATTGGTTTTACTATTGGATTCTTCCAAACCCGATTACCAACCATGACCAGAATACGGGGATTCAGTGAGAGTATGTAAATTGGGTCAAGCATCGACTGATGGTTGCAAATAATGATACTCCCCTTACTGAAATCTTCACTATATTCATTATGCGCCCCAAACCTTACTCCCCAAATATGATTCACATCAACTCTCATGGTATGGTATATGAGACGATGGAACCAGTTCTCTATTCTCCCATTTGTATCAGGTATGAATTTCACGACCATTCCTATGATGCTCCCATAACACAATTCAGCGATATAGACAATAGCGCAATAAAGCGTGCGGACAATCTGCTCGATAGTTACCGGCACCCTACGTATCTTCTTATTACTTTTAGTCAGCCATTCAAAGACGAAAGGAGGGACTACCCACGCCATCAAAACCACCGTAAACATACCCACAATAGTCACTTCGGCTAAGGAGTGTAAAGCAGGATGCCTTGCAATGATAAGCGATCCCATGCCTATAAACATTATCAACGCAGAAATAAATATGCTGTTCTTATAGGAAGGCAATAGTTTTTTCCGATAGGCATATTCGTTGATGAGACCATCAGTAATAAAAATGGTATAGTCGTCGCCTTGTCCGAAGATAAAGGTGGCAAGAATCACATTGACGATATTAAACTGCATGCCCAGCATACTCATGACACCCAGAATCCATATCCATCCCAAAGCCATCGGCAAGAATGCCAGGATGCTGAGTTCAAGTCTTCCAAAAGATATCCAGAGAAACACAAAGACGATAATACCACATGCAAAGCCAATGTAATTGAAATCATTTGACAGCGAACTGGCAACGGCACTATTCATACTGGCGAAATCAAAAGCATAGCCTTTTGATTCCAGTTTCTCATTCAGCACATTTTCAAGTTTAGCAATGCTATCCTTATCTGCAGTTATCACATCTACGACAGAGCATTGGCCTGTACTACTGCTGAATGAATTGCCAAACAGCACAGAACGTATTGGCTCAAAATAATCAAACGACTGGGGAGAATACACTTTTGAAGTGATGCCGACAAAGCCTTTGAACGCCTCCTCATTAAAGCCATATTCACGTGCCTTTCTTTGAAGCATAGCATATACGTCTTGCCTGTGCTTGTCCCAGAACGCATTCCAACGGTTAATTCTCTTAATCTGTTCTTCTGTAGAACAAATAAAGGATGTCACGTCCGAGTAATTATTCAACAGGCCTTCGTTCTTCAACTGTTCCAGTAAAGTTGCCACTTGTTGTCTGCCTTGCAATGCATGATCCCAGTTGTCCCCTTCCGTCACGATATAGACATTGGCGGTATCATTGATACCAGCCGATGCATTCATACTCGACAGCAGTTCTTTCTGCTGATCTGTCATATAGTTAATATGATGCATGTTCGTGTCGAACGTGATGCCAAGACTATAATAGCCAAAAACAAAAGTCAACAGGAAAATGCCCCAGATCAACCATCGATGACGTTCCGGCGACATAGAAGAGATGGCTCCGAATAAAAGACATTCTTTTTCCTGGGCTGCTCTTTTCTTGACGAGATGGGGCAAGAATACCAATACGAACAAAATGGTTCCTACCAACATAAACGCTGCAAAAAAGCCCAGATCCCGTAATGCCGGAGCGTCCAACGGCATCAAACTGGCAAAAGCGCCAACTGTGGTAATATTGCCAATCAGTAGTGGAGATACCATCTCCTTTAATACTTCCCTAACAGTATCTCCATGGTCAGTATGGGCTACGAAATGAAGGGGGTAATTAACCGCAATGCCAATGATCATTGAGCCAATACCTATCACTATCAGCGACACGTCACTTCGCATGATAGCAATTATACCCATGGCAAAAAGCCACCCAAAGACAATGGATACCCCTATCAAGAAGAGGTTCTTAACCTTGCGGAACGAAAGAACCAGCAACAGAAGGATTAGGGTGACGGAAATAGATATCGCCCATTGACTGTCGCGTTTAATTTGTCTGGCATTACCTACCGCTATAACGGGAGCACCACTATAAGCGACCTCAACATCTGGGCAAACAGCCATCGTCTGCTGCGCAACACTGTCTATAAATTCTACCAACAGAGCATTATTTGCTGACTCCATTGCACCATAGGGAGAGGTCATCATGGCTATGGCATATTGTTGGCCAGGACTGTATATATAGCCATCGTCAATCTCAATCGGGAGGGAAGACTGCTTGGCCTGCATCCTGTCAATGACTGGAGCAAACAGGCCTAATGGATCATTGCCAATATTTGAAGAAAAGAAACCTGTGCCAGGCATCATGATCATCTGCACATCATTTGCCAACTGCTCATTCACAGATTCGGGATCAGACAAGACACGCGCCATCCTGACATAGTCAGAATCTTGTAAGATCATAGGAATATTCTGGTAGATGAAGTCTGTGAGGCCTGCAATCTTTTCAAAATCCACCTGAGTTGTTATCTCTGCGACATGTCTGCTTCCCTGGTGTGATTGTATCCGACTTGCAAAAGTATCAACAGCCTCAGTCATACGGTCTGTATTCACGACACCATCCTTCATCTTAAACATGGCCACGACACGCTGTCCTCCTGATATATCCTGATATAAAGTGATGGCCTTCTGTTCATTCCCCTTTAAAGGTAGGAAATCATAGATGTTTTCATTATATCTCAAGGAGGCCACCATGACTAATAAGATCAGCGTCAGGCCTGCCATGAGACCATAGCACAACCATCTTCTCTTTTGAAGATAATCAAAAATATTTAGGAAGAAAGCAACCATTATAGACTATTGCAGATTAAATTCCTTAACCACTCGATAAAACGGTCCTTCCATTGGATCGCTTCTAATGAAGTCCGCTGAGCAGAGACACCGAATCCATGTCCGCCTGTTTTGTAGTGCTCATACTGGTGTGGTATGTGATGACGGGTTAGAGCGGAATCCAACATCTCTGCATTATGAAAATGAACAACGGGATCATCGTCACAATTCATCAGGAATACTGGAGGGCACTGAGCAGGCACATGATGTTCCAGTGATAAAGAGTCTTTCAATGCCTTAGAAGGGAATTCTCCTAACAACCCCCGTCTTGAACGCTTATGAGTACAAGGATGAGTCATTGAGACTACAGGATAAAGTGGAGCGACAAAGTACATCGTCTCTGGCGTGCTTGCCAATTGCTCTGCTGCATGCATGACCAGATGGCCTCCTGCCGAGAAGCCCATACAGCCAATACGATCCGCCTTGACACCAAAATTGTCCGCATTCCTTCTTATGCTGTCTAAGGCGTACCGCAGGTCATTAAACCCTGCCGGGAATCGTCTATTTTTGGAATGGAAATGATAAGCATAAGAAGCCCATCCTCCATGGCTGTATTCCAAGACAAAGGCGGCTATCCCATTATCGTTAAGCCATTGTGCCACCTCTTTCCCCTCTCCTTCTTTGTCAAGCCAGAAATAACTACCGCCCGGACAGACAATGACACCAATTCCCAAAGGATTTTCTTTAGGAATGTACGCCGTTAGTTTATAGGCGCTTATAGATTGGCTCATGACTAAACAGCATAAGGCTGTCAGTAATTGGTATTTCACTTGATATAATTTCCGATAAATTGATGAAGATCCAGGAAAAACGACTTCTCCTTCTCACCTATGTTCTGTATGATATTTCCAAGGTCATCGAATGTATAGTTTTCGCCTTTCCTCCTCTTGAATACCCTTGAGGCTTTATAGGCAAATTCTCTCCACATATCTCCTATTTCAGTTATTCGATCAGAATAGGCATTCAGGCCTTCAATGCCTGTGATCTGAGCCGCTTCCTGAAGAAAAGCACCATAGACAAAGCGGAATCCGGCTCCCCCTGTCCCAATTTCTTCAAGCATACGTATCACCTGTGCCAGATTTAGCATGGCCTTCCTTCTTCCATAGGTCTGCTCCCAGGTACTGATTCGTCTAGACAAATAAAGAATGCCATTAGTGCCAACATAGGGGATAAACCCTGGCTGAGAGACCATATTCCGACAAGTCCTTCTAATTGACTGGATTATCAAAGGACATAAGTCGGGGAGTTTTTCGGGCACAGATTTTATCCAATACATCTGCCCCATGAGTGGATAGACACCTCCACTGGGGAAGCGCACCTTGGCAAAATCCTCATAACTGATGGTCTCCTTCTGGGTGACATTTGAGTCCAAGACGCTATACATACCCGTATCCTCGTTCTTGCCAATAACACATATATTATGACCATTAAAACGGAAACGGTATTCAGCAGGAACGTAAGGTAAGTCATACATGCCTACGACACAGCCAACAGGAACCTTATCAACCAGGATCAATCGATCTAGTGCCGCCATCGCCTTTTCACGACTGAAAAACCTACGGGTCCTTGTCTTAATACCCAAGAGGCTGGTAATACGCTTAAACAAAATGCCTGGGAATGTGCGAAACGATGTGACTGGGAACCCACCCATTTTAATAAACGTGATATGGGTAAAGAACAGACCACTGGCCAAGCCAAAAATCATTGGTTCTGACAGGTCGATGCCGTAAAAGCGAAGTAATGACGAGATGGTGCCGTTTTCACAATGTGCTGCAGGACGATGCTCTAATGCAAGTTCAAATCCCTTGTAGTTCAGAGACTTCATTGTCATCTTCTCTCTTTCGTCCTTGTCAGCATCATCTTCTAAAGCCAATTCCAAGGCTTCTGTTTTAGGCTGCCACCCGTCGCTCAGCACAGCCTGATATTTCCCCTCGTCATCTACGGCATAGTTGACATCACGAATGGGAGTTCCTCTATAATACTTCAGATCTTGGGGTACGTCCTTGACTTTCACAACGCTATCTTTATTATAGGTTCTGGTTTCAGCATACTGTCATCATGCAATAGCAGTAAGAGAATCTTGCACTCTCAGGAATCATCATCAATATCTTCTGCCCCACTTTCAACTTACCTGAATACATCAACTCTTCTATCATGGCAAAAGCCGAGGCTGAAGCGATATTACCCACATCTGGAAGATTCACGAACCATTTTTCCTCAGGAATGAAAAAGCCCCTTTCCTTCGACTCTACCAGAATCTTGTCCTTAAAGAACATCGAAGACAGATGTGGCAGGAACCAGTCTATATCTTCAGGAGTAAGACCATGCTTTTCAGCCAATTGAAGAAGATAATCCACACCTAATCGCACAATATTCGCTGCCAACAGACGAGTGTCCTGCTTAACGGAAAAAAGCGACTTTGAAAGCCATTCTTGTTGAGGGAACGAGGCCCAACCATGAAGATGACCGTTATCATCCTTCTCACCTCCGACATACATACACGTCTCTGTCGTATTTGCAAATGAGGTGATCTCTATCCAGTCCATTCTCAGTGACAAACCCTTTTCGTTAGGCTTACCTTGAAGGAGGGCTGCATAGGCACCATCTGACAACATCCACCTCAGGAACTCTTTCTCAAAAGCCAGGAAAGGCTGTTCCTCCAACTGCATCAGCAACTCCGATTCTTTCTGGAAATAGGAAGCCTGCATCCAGGCAGATATGCGCTCTGAAGCAGAAACGACAGCATTGCCCACAAGACCACAATGGACTGCCATAAAAGCATATTTTAAGGCATCAACGCCTGCACAGCAGGAACCTGCGAAAGAAACGACCTCCGCATTTCTTCTTCCACCAAGCGCTCCATGAACCATGACACCATGCGACGGGACCAGTTGTTCTGGAGATGCTGTTCCACATGCCAGCAATTCTATATCATCCAGCGACAGACGATCATCAAGAAGGCCACGTATGGCGTTGGCCGCCATTTGCACATTTGTATGCGTCACATGTCCTTCCTTATCTAACGCATAATACCTCTGTCTGATGCCATTATTCCTCAGCACGATCCTTCTGGCTTTCGAAGGTATGTCACCAACCATGCCAAGACAACTTTCCATGTCTTCATTACCGACAGGTTCATTCGGCAAGAATTTTGACACCTTATTGATATATACATCCATAATTTGAATCTATTTACTTTATAATAAGACACTGCAATCTACGTGTCTGTGATACCCCACCTTATGAAATGGATAAGTCAGATAGAAAGCGAATTGGGCAAATGGAGATAACAGAAACAGAACGATGAGAAGGTAGTAGAAAAACAAATTTTGCCTAAAGAGACGGTGGGGATTACCATAGTCTCCTTTCATTCGTATGAATTTTGCCCAAAGGCCAAACATTCGATGCCCTATCTTTTCCAAGAAGAGTACGGACGGTTTGTATTCGATAGCACCAGCATTAAGCAACTGGCTCTGCATCTGAGATAAATCCTTTTGTTTGACGGCATCGGAAATAATTTCTCCAAACCTCGATGAATCCTGGATTTCTGCATCTGAAACCCCTGCACTTGGCAACAGGAAAGAGGCTTTCTTCTTTCCGAACATCAACCAACGTACGACTGTTATTCCGCTCACAAGATTACAACTTCCGTCCTGTAATACGATGTGCCCGACCAGTTTGGAATGGATTTCTTCAAGGTATCCCTTGATCTGACGAATCGTCATCAGCCACATGTTCCTACATACGGTCACAAAGACAACATTCCGCCCATGAAGGTATTCTCTGACACGCTTATCCTGGAAAAATGACTGTAAGGGGAGTGACGGGGAGAGAAACCAAGGCTGTCCGACAATCATTACTACATCCGCATCGTCGATATCCGCAAAATCTATGGGCACGATGCCAGAAGGAGGCATTCCAAGGCGACTTTCTGGGAATACGCCGAAGAAATCGTTCTTGTCCCATGGAAAGGGATAATTCTCTTCTGGAATAATCTGCTTATAGACTACCTGGTCTTTCATTGACCCAACGATGGATCTTGCCACTTCTAATGCCTGCCCGCTTTGAGTATAATAAAAAACCACTATTTTCATCACTCACCTACTGTACTGAGATTCCTATCCATTTCTTCTGAAGAATCTCACTTCTTCCTGATTCTTTCTGAGATAATCGTGACGTACCCGCCTGGACAGTTCCCGATAATTACACTCTTCAGGAAGCGCATCACGATAGATGCGCGGCATCACCTCTATAGACATGTGCCCTGGATGCAGGTGGAAAGACTTCTTGGGAAGTACCTCGCCAAACCCCTTGATAAATACTGGTACGATATCCAAGTGAAGTTTCTCTGCCAGATAAAAAGCACCTCGGTGAAACAGTTGAATCCTACAATCCTCAGAACGTGTTCCTTCAGGGAATATCACCACGGAATAGCCTTCTTTAATCTTTTTCTCTATATTAAGCATCATCTGATCCGTTTCAGTAACTGGAAAGAAATCTGCATATCGGATGATGATGCCGTAAAAAGGATTATGCCATACCCAGTCTTTGGTGAGAATAATCAGATTGGGTGTCAGCATCATGATGGCCATCAAGTCCAGATGCGACTGGTGATTGCTGATGATTATCGAAGGAGTCTGAAAAGTCTCTCCTTCTGGATTACTATATGCGAACTCCGTACCTGGTACACGATTTATGATAAACCAGGCATTCCGCTGTAGTATAATATGGTATTGGCGCTTATGCTCCTCTGTAGCACCTCCTATCGTAATGAGGAAGAACCCGACAAGCGTCAGATAAACCACATCCACCAGGAAAAAGGCGAAAGAGAATACTGTATATGCCGTCTGTCTGATGATATACCAGAATCTTTTCATTTATACTTCTTATTGAGATTCCTGATCAGGCTTCGGGGCCATCCATAAAAGATAGCGGCAATGCACAAGATCGTATTGAGAACACTGATACGGAAGAAATCATATAGGGGTCGGAAATGAGTAACCCTTTCTTCTTCAGGTGGATAATACACACGCACATTAACAGAGGCGATAGACGTTCCTGCCCATGCCGAAAACACCAACAACTCCAACTCTGCCTCGTAACGAGACGTGACCCACCCTAATCCTGTCAACGAAGAGAGCGAGTATAGTCTAAAACCACTTTGTGTATCTGGCAAATCTATCCCTGTCTGCAATCGAAACCAGAAGTTGGAGAATCTGTTGGCAAATGTATTTTGTCGAGGCATGTTTTCTTCATTCAGATTCCTGCATCCAACAATTATCCCAGTAGGGCAGTCCTGCAACTTATCAATAAACAGTGGGATATCATCCGCAAAATGCTGACCGTCTGCATCAATGGTAATAGCGTACGTGAAGCCCATGTCTAATGCCTTTCGGAAGCCTCTGACAAGTGCATAGCCCTTCCCCCTGTTCTCCCTGTAGGCAACAACGCTGACCGGTATTTCAAGTTGGTTCAGGATTGTAGAGGTTTGATCTGTGCTCCCATCATTAACCACTATCAGGTGTTGACAGTATTTCGCAACGTCTTCTATCACCCGCTTGATCGTACCAGCATTATTAAATGTCGGTATGATAACGCACAGACCTGCTTTCAGCACCTTTTCATCCATGATCCTGCACACTAAACGACAGTGACATCTTGACATATTCGCTGCCGTCATCTGCAATCTTCACGTCGGCACTTAATCCTCCATCTTCCTCCAGGACATTACTAAAGGAAAACAACGGTGTATCGGCAGGAACAATAATTTTCTTGAACTTGATGTTCTTTATCATTGAAAGCAGCAATGTCTTGTTTAAAGCCGATTCAAGGATTTCCCCTGCTATCTGCACCAGGCATACGCCTGGCGTGACAGGATTTCCCGGGAAATGAGCCTGATAGATATAATGGGAGGGATTAAACTTTACCCGACATTGGACTTCTCCGTCGCACCTGTCTAAAGCAACAACCTCAAAGAAATCATTCATCAGTTTCATCGTACTCTGACATGGGTGTAAAATTGTATTGTATTCTATATCTGCTATTCACGACCACGACCTCTCCACTATCCAAAAACGATATCTGTCTCTTTTTCTCCGCATGATCTTTTCGATCCTGCATGTTGGTTATAATAAAGGTAAGGTCTTTCTTTAATATTCTCGTTATATACCACTTGTCAAGAAACGCGTTTACATGATGTAATTGAGTCTTTCTACCATTATAGGTGAAGTCGAACGCCTTCACCCCGAACTCATTGATTACCGTTCCCACGATTCCTGCATCAGAGGATTCATTCATCACCCATATCCCTGTAAATTCCCTGCCTCTAACCTGCATATAGAGATGATATGTTTCCGTTTTCTCCTCAGCCTGACAGGGATTCAGGCAAAACAGGAGCAACAGACTAATCAGTCTTAAACATCTTTTCATCTATCGCTTTTCCTATTTGGGGATTAAGAAGATTAACAAGCGTATAATCACCTGTCTTTTCTATCATCTTCACGCTGCTGACCATCGTAAGATTTGCATTGAAATGTATCTCTATGACATTATAGATTTGCTTCATTTCCTTTTTCTTGGGATACAATTTGGCAAAGTAATGTTGGTCTGCCTTATACAACTCCAGGCTGAAGTCTGACGAGTTCTTCAGATTCCCGCCAGTAATACTGTTCAGGATGATATTGGATATCTGGCGGAACACCTTATTACCCTGGACATCAATATTCTTTGTGGATTTGGCGGATTTCAATTTTACCCTATCTCCATTGAGAATGAAGATATAATCGTATGGAGAGAGATACTGCCAGCGCAACTTGTCTGGTTTCTTAAAGTACATAACGCCCTTGGACTGCATATCTCTTTTCAGCATGGTCATGCGCTTGGTCTGGGTAAAGTCGCACTGTAACTCCGACAGACTCAATGCTGCCTTGTCAATTTTCTCAAGCAGTTGCTTCTGTTGTCCTGGATTGACCTTAATTTGCCCAGATATACTCAGGACAGCCACAAAGGCTATCATGATCATCAAAAATCTTTTCATTTCTACAAACATTCTACTAAACTATCATCATTTGGCTATCATAACACAGCCCATTAATATCAAGAACACCCCTATCCACCTTTCTACGGGAATATCTTCGTGAAAGAATACGATGGCAGCAAACATCCCCATCACATAACTAAGACTCACCATGGGATATGCCATGCTGAATGGAAAATGCTTGATGATATACATCCATAATATAGATCCCGCTCCATAGCAAAGACCACAACTTGCAAACTGCCAGTTGAAGAACAGCCTATAGAAGTAATGCCACGTCCATGAGAAATCGCCGGCTTTTGTCAGCCCATACTTCATCAGCACCTGCCCCCCCATCAGGAGAGTACACTGCAAGAGAGAGATGGGGATTAACTTCAGAATCATCTGTGTTTCAGTAAAATCAAAGAGACATCCCCATCCGCAGTCTGGTTCAACACCAGAAGGTTTTCCATGTCGTCACTACTATGTAGTAGATGAGCGGCAGCATAAACGCCCAGTGCCAGTGCCGTATAATTCTCACCAAAGATATGCTTATACTGCAGACGAGCCTGATGTGGGAAATAATTGGCTAACGTTCTCTGATAAGGCGCGTCATTCAAGGGATTACCATTGATTCCCGTCATCACTGCGCTGATATCCTGGATGGCTAAGTTTGCAGCATCCAACATGGAACACAGTTTCCTGCCAAACACCTTGCCACTGGGCTTATGACAAATGACAATTCCTGCCAATTCGCATAAGTCCGCTGGTGATGTCTCCGTGTTCAGTACCATCGACATAGACACCTCTCCGCATGGCACCATCCCTGGTATTCCTACATACCCGGTTTTCCTGAGAAGTTCAAAATAGGATTCCACCATTTCGTCATATCCGCCGACCAGCGCCGTGGAAATGTCGCCCAGTTGCATTTGCATCCAAGCATCGAGTACGGCCAGGTCAAAACTGATGGCCCCATGGGAATAGGTGGTATTATAAGAATGTGTCTTGGTATATATGGCGAGGGCAGAACTAACGGTGTTATGGGTGGACTGCATGAAATAGGTTGGACTTAATGCCTCCTCTCCATTTTCTGAAAGAGCATCAAGGAACCTCTCTGTATAATCAAGACTTCCAATACTCGTACCACTGATAATCGCGTCAGGATGCTCTATTCCCGTATCTTTGAGCACTTTAAGTGTGGTAACCAGTGCCCGTTTCATGATGTTTCCCATCCTGCGCACTTCATTGGCTGCAATATAGTCACGGAAAGATGGGTTCTGCGCCTTCACAAAGGGGACAGAATGGATGATGGGATCCGTCATCCACTTTGTTGACAATGGCTCCTGGATAGATATCTGCTCTGCCGCCTGGATAAATATGCTTCTTCTTCCCATATTCAGTCTTCACATTTGGAGAACACAAGTGAGGAATCGTTGCCGCCAAAGCCAAAGGCATTACTGAGGACATGCTCTATCCTGCTGGCCGCATGTGTATCCGTGACTGGCATGATTCCATCATCCATGGGGGTATGCCAGTTCAGGCTAGGCGGCAGGAACTGGTGTTCCAGTGCCAACAGACATATAACGGCCTCTATGCTCCCAGAGGCACTCGTCGTATGACCTGTAAATGATTTGGTGGATGATACGGGGGGCACACCGTTGTTGAACAAGCGTTTTAAGGCCCGACTTTCACTTTCATCATTATTCGGGGTTCCTGTGCCATGTGCATTAATGTATTGAATATCGCACGTGCCCAGTCCTGCCATCTTGAGGGCCTCCCGCATGGCCAGGAAGGCACCTGTGCCTTCTGGCGACGAAGCCGTCTGGTGATAGGCATCGCACGCATTGGCATAGCCACTCAGGACGTAGTGAGGTCTCACTCCCCTCTTCCTGACGGATGCCGCCGTTTCCATCACCAGATACGCCGCTCCTTCTCCGAGATTCAGACCTTCACGATCCTTATCGAAGGGGCGACATGGCTGATGATCCAAAATCATCAACGCGTTAAATCCGTTCAGATGGAATTTGGAAAGACACTCTGAGCCGCCTACGACGACAATATCCGCCAGACCGCAACGGAGCATATTGGCTCCTGTTATGATGGCATTAGTGGCAGAGGAACAGGCCGTGGAGACTGTGGCGACAGATGCGAAATCGCCAAAATAGCCGGCAATCATCTCTGAACAAGAAGCACAGTTATGAGTGGCGATGAGAGCATGCTCCTGATCGCAATCTTTCTCCTCAGCGTGGAACAATTCCCGGCGATCCATACCACCAACGGTCGTCGCAGAGATGAAATGGACTTCATCCAACATACCGTCCAGGTGTGCTTCCGCCAAGGCCTCTCTCAAAGCCAGGCATCCGATAAGTGCCGTACGGGAGTAAGCAGGACTGCTAGTCATGCCAAGGGTCTTCATCATCTCCTCATTACTCAGTTGAACTTCTCCAACAGGAAGTTCCGTATGACAGGAGACAAGATATTTCATCTTGCCTACACCAGACTTTCCAGCCAGGAGGGATGCCAGCGTTGCTTCCTTGCCTATTCCTATGGCAGAAACCACTCCAGAGCCAGTGATATAGATAGGTTCCAACACTAATCCTATTTCGTACGGTTCGCTTGGATAAACTCTGCCATGTAGTTCACTGACTTGAACACAGACTTTCCTTCCTGTGGGTTCTTCAGTTTAATGCCATACTTCTTTTCCAGCATGACGATCAGTTCAAGTGCGTCTATGGAGTCCAGTCCCAGGCCATCTGCGCCAAACAAAGGGGCATCTGGTTCAATGTCGTCCGGGGTCAAGTCCAGGTTAAGCACCTCTATCACTTCTTTCTTAATCTCTAATATTAAATCTTCCATTGTTATTATTTATTATGCTTTTGTTGCTTCCATATTTGTCAGTGCAATCTTGATACGTGCCTCAGCGATCGTCTCGTCACCGACTTTCGTCGTCACGCTGGCTAAGGTCAAGTCAAGCATATCCAGAATGATATGGACATGGGTCGAGAGGGTTTCCCCCAGGCGTGCCTGCCGCTTGATCACCAGATTGCGTATGTCACCGATATAACCGATCTTGATAGATTCGTTCTTCATCCTATTGACGCACCCCATCCTGGCAGCACAGGCCTGAGCCATATTCTCAATCATGCCCGCTGGGGATAGTTTGCTGTTATCTAAGAAGATGTTGTCTTGGCGGACCATGAACTCCGTCACCGCGTCTGTCTCATCGCAACTCTGCACCTTGTCAACCATTACAAACGGGGGACGTTGAGGTATGAGGCTTGTTATCTCTATATCCTTCAGATCCATGTCATTAGTGATTGATCTCTTCTTCCAGATAGTTGCAGAACTGAGAGAGCGTCTTTAATTTCTCCATCTTGGGGGAAACAATCTTGACACCAAACAGTTTCTGCACCATCACCACAATATCTACATAGTCAAGGCTGTCAATCCCCATATCCTCTTTGAGTTTCGCACCAGGGAAGATGTTCTCACTGTCAATCTCAAATTCGTCTATGAACATGGATCTGACCTTTTCTTCAATCTCATTCCTTTCCATATTTATTCTTTTACGTTTTACGATTCTATTGCATCCAGAAATCAAAATAATTATACCACTGAGTCGGATACATCTTCAGTATCCGCTCCATCTCCTTCACATAGCCGTCAGACAGTTGCGCTATCTGGCTGGCTCTCGGAGCCTCCTTGTCATAGGGTATAGGAGTGACAAATGTCTTATAGCAATTATAGGAGGTCTTCATCACATGCACCACCAGGGCCTCGACACCCAGCAAGGCAATCACTCGAAACGGACCTACCGGGAAATGCGCCTCCTTGCCTAAGAACGTCTTGGTGACATACTTGTTGGACCCCCAGATACGATCTGCAGGAATGCTCACCGTTTCCCCATTGCTCAATGCCGAGTTAATCTCAAACAGGTGACTCATATCCTGCCTGACGGGGATCATGTGAATATTCGAACTTGAGAACAGCCGCTCCCTGTTGTGCATGATCTCTTCCTTTTCACCCGAGAATACCAGTGCGTTGAAGCGTTTCTTCTCTGCCACAAGGGAATACCCTGCTATCTCATAGTTCCCCACATGGGAACTAAGTTGTACAAAGCCAGCCTCACCATCAGCCAGTCTCAGGAAATGGTCGTAGCCCTCCAACTCCAGGTCGAAGTGCTTGCCGGCATACATGGCGAACTTGTCTATCACCACCTGGACAAACATGCAATGATTCTTGCAGGCATACCAGACCGAGCGAATGCCCGAACACCCTAACCTGTCGCGGAAGAAATGATAGGCATGACGGAAACCTGGTCTGAAGAGACAGGGGGGCAACACGAAAACGTATGCAAAGAAATAGATGAAGCGGATATCAACAGTCCGCAGGAGGGCTATGAGTACACGATGCATGAAGCCATTGCCAAAGGTCGTGCCCTGCCACTTCTTCTCCTGTTCTGTTTCTGTAGTCATCTATATGATCACTCTGCCTGTTTTACCACTAAGATTGTATGACCTTGTCCTAAATGATCATACACCTTCTCTATCTCAAGACCTGCTTTCCGGATACAGGCTTCCATGTCTGCCGTATGATACATTTTTGAATTGCCATTTGCCATGGCCGTGAAATAGAGGCTTGTCATCGTCAGGCAGAAAGCAGCAGGTTCGAAACGCTGGCGGTCCCAGAGCGTCTCCATAATGAAGATACGCGTCTCGGCCTTCATGGCCGCCTTGGCGATCTTCAGGATTCCGACGATCTCTTCCATATTGAAGCAGTCCAGGAACTGACTCATCCAGATGGCATCAAGTCCTCCCTCACGCGAGGGAATCCTGGCCTCCGGGTCGAGCAGGTTGATACCATAGCCAGAGATACGCTCCGCCCCTGCCTTGCCAGCGATATCAGCCTTCATCATCTCTATCTGCTGGGGCAGATCGAGTACCGTCACCTGCACGTCTGCATCGTAACTCACGCACCGCAGGGCCCATTTTCCCGTATTCCCGCCAATGTCATAGAGCGACTTCACATGGTGCTCATCAAAGACGATCCGTAATGCCTCCGAGAAAGAAGAGTCACTGTAGAAATGGTCAAAGGCAAACCAACTTTTCTGCACTTCTGCCGGCAACTGAGACAGGCCCTCGTATAGCGTAGGCCAATCGCCAAACACTTTCAGGCCTTCAGGCTTCCCTTCTTTCAGCGAACGCTCAAGGCTGAACATGCCCAGATAATTCACATCATGGTTGAAGTCGAGATTAACACGGGTGGCCGGATCATTCAGGAGGAACCATCCCGTCTTGGATATGGTGAACCTCTCTGACTCTTGATCTATCAACACAAGCCCTATGGACAACGACGCTTCCAAAAGACATTTTACGGCATACTCCGAGAGCCCCGTCTGCCTGCAGATCTCCTGCTGGGTCAGGCCGTTGTCAGCATCCCGTATCATATCCAGGATACCCCATCTTACCATCAGGCGGGACGCCTGAAAGACGACAGGCCCCCATGCAATAAACTCAGCCAGGCGCTGTGCATCGCGCGCACTCTGTTGCTCTTCCGTATATACTTTTCCCAACGCAGGACTTAATCGCATCATTCCTTTTACCTTATTTAAAATCTACAGTTTCTTAACGTACAAGTTTGAGTAGTTGAACCACTGTAATGGATAAATATCTAATAATCTTTCTATCTCAGCCGCATAAGCATCTGCCAGTTGCTGTCTTTGCTTACTCAGCGAGAGAGTCTTGTCATAACTCAGGGGGGTGAAAGAGGCCGTGTAGGAACCATTCCGCTCTTTCATGGCACTGACCATAAACACATCAGAGCCTCTTGCTATCGCCATGGAGAAGGGAGTCTTTGCAAAACTGACCTCATGCCCAAAGAGGGATGCCACCACGACTTGCTTCTGATTGGCGAACCGATCCGCAAAGGCACAGACGATCTCACCCCTCTCCAGCGCAGACAGGATGTCCTCGCTATGCGAAGTCCCTGTCCCTACTGGTATCATCTTGATATTGGACTCCCCAAAGGATGCTTCCCTATAGGCCATCAGATCCTGCTTCTCTCCCCCATATACCATGACATTGCATGGCTTCGTCTGACTGAGGGAGTAGCCCAGTATCTCACTGCATCCGAGATGGGCATTCAAGAGGACGAGGGACTGAGGGGCGGAGCATTTCTCCTGATACAATTCGTATCCGATATAGTTGATGTGGAATTTCTTGCCTGCATACATGGCAAACTTGTCAATCACCGTCTGGCCAAACAAGCAATGGTTACGATAGGTGTTGACCAATGACCGCCATCTGCCACAGGCCCTCTTCCTGCGGAAATACCGATAGGTGAGGCGGGCACCCGGACTGACAATCAGGGTGACGGGCACAACGAATATGGACATAATCGCATAAAACACCCGTCTGTCAACGTATGCCAACCACGTCACCAGCAACTTATGCATCCCTGCATTTCCATAGGTTGCCCCCGTTGGTTCGATCCTTTGGTCAGCCCTCGACATATCTCTATCTCTGGTCGTCGATCCTTTCAATGAACGCCGTGGGGATATAGGCAGTGGCAATCATTCCGATCTCGGAAAGGGCCAGAACGACCCTCTGCTGTCCAGACACCCTGGCCACGCGCCCCACTACATCCTTAAAGGCTCCATCAATCACTTTCACTAAATCTCCACTCTTATAATGGCATTGGGATGGCTCGACGAGCATGATGTGCTCATTCCCGCTCTTCGTCGCCTGGATGAAATTCTCCATCTCCGGGCGAGGTATCGTCAGGGGAGGATTCTTCTTCTCTTCGTCCTGCTTGAAATGGTTGTAATAATAAGAGAGGAAACTGAGGGCTGGCGTGCCCTTGACATACAAGTCGGCTTTCTCCTCGGTAGTATAGGCAAAAAGCATATTGGGTATGAGAGACTCCACGATCCTCTTCCGCTTGTCGCCAATCATCTTGACGGTGACACGCTTGGCAACGTATGTATAGGTTCCGTCTTCGACCAACAGGTCTGAAGCCTTATCTTCTCGTCCATACGATACACGAAATACATACCAGTCCTTCGCTGGTGTGGGCACATATCTTACCGTCACCCCTGTCTGCGAACTGACAGCGTCGGGGATCGCATCAGGGATAAGCCCGACGCGCGGAGATTGAGCCTCACATCCATGGATCTTCACATTAGACAATGTACACATATCCAAGAATTGGGTGCAAAATTACGAAAAAAATTCCAATAAATCAAAAATTATACAGGAAATTATACTGACATGGACTTTTATCGCATAAGAGAGACCTATTCCTACCCAATACCCACCGACTAGGGGCAAATACTCGGCAGAACCAATACATGGACTTTCGGGGAAACTCTACTAATAGCGGTCTTCGATGTCGTCTTCCTTGTCCTCAATATATCTGACGAAGCGATTACGCAGACTTTCAGGAACGGAGAGATCGGCCTTGACACGCCTCTCGATAGCCTACAGGGTTTTGGGAATAGAGCATTCCTTCGGCTGATCAGAAGAGCAGCCACATGCCAGAACTGCGGCAAACAGGTAAAGAAATAATTCCTTTTTCATTGTTCGAATATTTTGTATGACATTTTCAGAGGTGGAAGTGGCGCCAAAGACAGCGGGGTATGCGACGCCAAAGGGCAGTAAGCAGACGCCACCGCCAGTCGATGATGCGGAGATGCTCTTGACGAGAGACGGCACGGACGATTTCGCGGGCTACGGGTTCAGGCTTCATCAACAACGGATAGTGGTGGGTGCCACTGAGCAGATCAGTATCCACGAAACCTGGCCGAATGTCCGTAAACTTGATGTTCAGCCCTTGCTGGTTGGCCAGTTGTTCAAGGGCCTGCAGATAGGTGGCTTGCATGGCCTTCGTGGCGGAATATGACGGTGATGGGCCAAGTCCCTTTGTACCTGCAATAGAGGTGATGGCAGCGATATGTCCCCCACCATGGGTAGCAAAGTAGCGATAGGCCTCGCCAATCATCCGTGTAAAGCCCATGGCATTCGTCTGCACGGTGCTGAGTTCGATGGACTCCTCCAACGCCCTGTTCTGTCGGCCTACGCCAGAGGCATAGAAGAAGAGATCCATGCCACCGATTTTCTCTATCAACTGATGAAGGAACTGCGTAGCCGAGTCATCCGTCACGTCGAGTCGGATGGTCTCTACCCTACCCTCCGCCAACTTCCTAAGTTCCTGTAGCCGATCTTCACGGCGGGCTGCAAGGCCTACCTTCCACCCCTCCTCTATCAATATCCGCGCTACTTCGGATCCTATGCCCGAGGAGGCACCTATCACAATGGCTTTCCCTATTGTCTTCATCGTTAGAACATGTAATTCAGTTGCAAAAATACAAAAAAAACGTAAAATCCGTATTATCCGTACACAAAAATTTATATCTTTGCACAAAGATTATGGAAAAGAAGACTATCGCCATACTCGGCATGATGTGTGCAGGCTGTTCGGCCCGCGTGGAAAAAAAGTTGAATGAACTCGACGGCATCCAAAGTGCCGCCGTGAATCTGACTGCCCGCACGGCACTGGTAGAATATGATCCCAAACAGATTTCCCTGGATCAGATGAAGGCCGAGATTGAGAAGATCGGCTATGAGATGGTGATCGAGGAGGACCGTAACGTGGAGGCCATCGAACGACGGGCTTTCTTCCGACTCAGGAGTCAGGTGCTCACTTCATGGCTCTTCGCCCTCCTGCTGATGGGCATCTCCATGAAAGGCATGGGCGGAGTATCCATCTCCTTCGTCAACCAGACCATGCTCATCATCGCCCTGCTGAACCTGATCTACTGCGGACGGCAGTTCTTTGTCTCAGCCTGGAAACAACTGATCCACGGCTCGGCAAACATGGACACCCTCGTCGCCCTTTCCACGGGCATCTCCTTCCTCTTCAGCACCTTCAACACATTCTGGGGGCAGCAGGTCTGGGGCTCACGTGGCATCGAGTGGCACACGTATTTCGATGCCTCCGTGATGATCATCACCTTCGTGCTCACAGGCCGTCTGCTGGAGGAACGCGCCAAGAACGGCACCGCCTCAGCCATCCGTGCCCTCATGGGCCTACAGCCGAAGACGGCCCACCTGGTAGATAACGGCACCATCACGGATACCCCCATCAGCGTGCTACAGCCTGGCGACACCATTGAGGTGCGTCCGGGCGAGAAGATACCCGTGGATGGAACACTGATTTCCGGAGAGCCCTACATCGACGAGAGCATGATCTCTGGTGAGCCTACGCCTGTCGCCAAGCATAAAGGCGACAAGGTGCTGGCGGGCACCATCGTGAAGCAGGGCACCTTCCGTTTCCGTGCCCAGGAGGTAGGCCAGAAGACCATGCTCGCCCATATCATCCGAATGGTTCAGGAGGCACAGGGCTCGAAGGCACCCGTACAGCGCACCGTCGATAGGATTGCACTGATCTTCGTGCCGACGGTAGTGGGAATCAGCATCCTAACGTTCCTGCTCTGGATAATTATCGGTGGCACCCAGTATCTGCCCCAAGCCATCCTGTCGGCAGTCAGCGTGCTCGTCATCGCCTGTCCTTGTGCCATGGGCCTCGCCACGCCCACGGCCCTCATGGTGGGTATCGGCAAGGCCGCCGAGAAGAACATCCTCATCAAGGATGCCACAGCCCTCGAGGAGATCCGTAAGGTGGATGCCCTCGTCATCGATAAGACGGGCACTCTGACGGAGCCCGATAAAGATGTGGATTTCACCAAGGCCGACAACCTGTCGTTGGAAGAGCGCGAGACGCTGAAGCCCCATGCCCGCGAGGCCATGAAGAGTCTGCAGCAGCAGGGTATCGAGGTATGGATGTGCTCAGGCGACAAAGACGAAGCCGCCCGCTACTGGGCCGAGAAGGCCGCCATCCCCCGCTACCGTTCACAGGTGCTGCCACAGGATAAGGAAGACCTCGTGCGCCAATTGCAGCAGGAGGGCCGTCATGTGGCGATGGCGGGCGACGGCATCAACGACTCCCAGGCCCTGGCTGCCGCCGACGTGAGCATCGCCATGGGCAAGGGTACCGATGTGGCGATGGAGGTGGCTCAGGTGACGCTCATGGGCACCGACCTGCGTCGTATCCCCGATGCCGTCAACCTATCGAAGCGCACCGTCGGCATGATCCGCCAGAACCTGTTCTGGGCCTTCATCTACAACGTGGTGTGCATCCCGCTGGCTGCAGGACTACCCTATCTCTTCGGTGCCCATTGGCAGATCACGCCCATGTGGGCCTCCGCCCTCATGGCCTTCTCGAGCGTGAGCGTCGTCCTCAACAGCCTCCGCCTCAAACTACTTGCCTAACAGTAAAAAGAATATTTTGAATAGACATTTCCCCTTCAGCCGATGCTTAAAGGCTTGATTGCCAGTGGTTTCGGCTGAAAGTGTACTCGTCCGCCATTGGCTGGTGAGTTTTTCCCATCATGCGTATCTGAAAGTTTGTGCCGAGCGTGTCCGTCTCGGCTTTCCCACGGCTTGGGACGGATAATAAGCGGCACCTTAGCGGAAATACTCGGTACTTATTCTCAAATACTCGGTACTTATTCTCAAATACTCGGTGCTTATTTGCAAATACTCGGCCCTTTTTTTGCCTATAAGTGCCGAATTGATGATGCTGAAGTGGCACAGAAACACCCTTCAGCCGAAATCGCTGGCAATCAACACGTTGCGGATCGGCTGAAGGGAGAATTGACATATACAATAAGACTTATTCGTCGGGCAGGAAGAGCGGGTCTTCGGGCATCACCATCTCTGGTTTGCTGTCGGCAACCTTCAGGATATGTTCTGGCACGTATTTCTTATCTACCACAAGACGGAACATATACTCACGGAACCAACGGTCGGTCATGATCAGACAACCATTCTGGCCCCAGGAGCCGCCCCAGGAATTCTCTACCTTCCATTTCAGGGCCTTGCCATCAGCATCAAGATCGACAGCCGTAAGGGTCATGGCATGGGTTGAGCCGCTGTCGAAGGTCGAGATGCGCTGCGCCTTATCCATCCCAAAGGTCGTCCCGAAGAGCGAGCCATAGTCAAAATTCTCCGTATCGGCATAGCCCCGCTTGCGATCGAGGAACTTGCCCACATCATAACTGCTGTACATCTTCCGTCCGTCTCTCAGTGAAGCGATCGCCATCTGCTCGATATCATCCATCGGCAGATTCACGTATTTCCAGTTGTGGCCGTCGTAGGTATGGCGGTCGTATTCCACCTCATAGGTCTTGTAATAGGGCCGGCGCGGATCGTTCATTGCCATGATGAAAGTTCCGTTGAGAGGCTCACCCACCACCTCCTGATAGAACGACTGTGGCGTGTATTCCTTAGCAGCACCGACGACCTTGCCATTCTTGTCCTTAAAGGCATAGGAGAATGTCTGAGGAGGTTCGCCAATGGTGAGTTGGAGCATCCGATACACCTGACTGAGCATCTTCGTTTTCGCCTTGCTGATGTCGGATGCCTTTTTCCCTTGTGCCACCATATCGCGCAACTGCAGACCATACTCACGAAGTTTCGAGGCAATCAGCGAACGAGCCTTCGAGGTGTTGTCACTGGAATATGTCTCAGGCATCACCTCTGTAGGCACCAAACCGTACTTCTCCGTCAGATCGGCCACGCCGCAGAACGTGCCGCCATCGCCGATAGGGTCATGGAAAAAGAACCGCACGCGCTGGTCGTCCATAGGCTTTCCACCCGTATCGACGACACCTTGCAGCATCAGGTTGGCCTTCTCGAGTTGGTCCCAGAAAAAGAGATAGGCCTGAGAGAAGGATACGCTCAACGTATCTGTCTTCTGGGCAAAATTGGAGCGCAGCACATTGAGACCGCTAAACATCCAGCAGCGCCCGGAGGACTGCTGATCCGTGATAGACTGTTGTCTGGTCTCCACACTGAACCACGTGTCAAGAGCCCTGGCATTCTGATGATTCTTCGCCAGGGCATCGATACTGTTGGCCGCTATCGCATTGGCAATAGCACGGTTAGCCGGTGAGGATTGCTGTTCTTTCTGGATTTCACTCAGCATCTCCTGAGTGATACCGCCCGTCTGAGCCATGGCAATCGGGAAGCCACAGACAAGACAGATCGTGAGAATAAAGTTTTTCTTCATGATGGATTTCTGTTTTATTTGCCCAAAGGTATGCATATTTATTGAGAGAACACGCCAAACAGCAGATTTTTTTTCATTTTTTAGGATTATTGCCGGAAAAGCACTATCTTTGCAGCATGAAAACAAAACATGTACAATACGAGACCAAAGGCACCTGTTCACGTCTGATTGACGTGACTGCCGATGAGAACAACATTATCCAGCAGGTATTCTTCCTGGGAGGATGCAATGGTAACCTTCAGGGAGTCAGTCAACTCGTGCGCGGACAGCATATCGACGATGTCATCAAGAAGATTGACGGCATCCGCTGCGGCACCAAAGGCACCTCTTGCCCGGACCAGTTGTGCCGGGCCCTTGAGCAATTGAGAAATGCCCCATTGGAAGACTGACTCCAAGTGGAATCAGAGATATTCCTGTCGCATCAGACAGCGAATAGCGAACACGTAGTAGGCTATCAGTAAGGGATAGCCTACATAATATAGAGTGGTGATACTAAAGACCACATAGCAGACGGCACAGATGGCTGCCAGTCCGCCCAGATAGAGGATGGCTCCACCCACTGGCAGATGACGCGTCACATCATCAACAGTCGCGATGGCTACGATGATAATAGCCCATACAGAGGTAATGAACAGACCCAACCAGAATGGCAGTGCAAAAGGATTCAATGAGGGATGATAATAGAAATGGCGCCACGTCTCAGGCCCGAAGAGTTGGATGGAACTGTAGAGCACTGCCGAGGAGGCCACTAATAGGCACAGGGCCGTGGGATAGAACGAAGGGATATCATTGAAATGTACGATCTTCGCCCCTCTGCGCAATAGGCGCCTGACCCCGTATGCCGCCACAATCACCACACAGAAAGCCAGGAATATCAGCAGGTGGGCATCAGAGAAGAAATCGATAAACTGGCTGATGGGGTCATCAGGTGACACTTTCGCCAGCAGTTCATTCTCATGGGTCCAACCAAAAGTCAATTGGTCGCGTGCCACCTTCACCCAAACAGAGTCAATAGTATCTGTTGGCACCGTTGCTATATCTGCGACGACAATCCTTTCGTTCTTAAAAAGCGTGATGGAGTCCTTCTGTTGTTCCCCGATATCTGAAAGCATTTCCACAGAGACCACATCTGGCACCGACATTGCCTCAGGCTGCTGGGCCACTACCACCAGTGAATCGCCTGTCACCACGAAATTGTAGTTCTGTGTGTAGTGATGCGTGGTGTAGAAGGAGATGGAGTCGAGTTGCTGTTTCGTGAGATCCCAGGCATCAGGGGTCAGTGGTCCCTTGTTGTAGCAAGAGGCGAATAAAAGCAAGAATGAAAGAATGAAGAAATGAAATAATGATTTCAGTCTTTTATGATCTCCAAAGACGTTCATATGGCAATTCTTGCAGTCGAACTCAAGAGGAAAGCGACGACCGTCGCCTAAGACAAGTGACAGGGGCTCACGCCACTGTGGACGTTTGCCACCATGTTTGACACAATACCCCAGCGCATAACGGATACAATGACGGCACTGCATGATGGGACCTTCCCCACCCCTCAACTCATAGGCTGTCTGCTCCTTCATGCCATAGAAGGCTTGAGAGAGACGGTTGGAGATGTTATAGAGATAGGGATAAGGGTAAGTCTCACGAGGGGACGGTTCTTTTGTCGCATTGGTCAATCTAACAAAAGAACCGTCCCCCCGTGACTCCCCCTGTAAGACCAGTTTCTCCACGAGCGAGCGGCGGAGTTCTGATAGCAGACTGTTGGGGATAAAGTAATCAAAGTCATCCGGAATGTCGATCTGAGTGCACTCGTAGCAGGTATCCCCTAAGCGCGTAAGTTGGCGAATCAGATTCTCGCGAGGCGACTTCTGGGCCTTCTGATGCTCTGAGGACAGGAACGCGCCCTGCTGCTGACCATTTATCTCGCCAGACAGTTCAAAACCTCCCTCCACAGCCTGCAATGACATACGAATGGGGATTCTGCGACGGGCACTCTGAGCAGCCATGAGCCGCTCGAACTCCTGATCATTGTTGCGATAGAGTCTCATACCTGGGCGCAGGCCATGCGGCATCTTGTAGGGGAAGATACGATTGCCTGCCACCCGATTGGCACGGAATCCCTCAAACTGACGATCTGCATTCAGAAAACATAATCCGTCGCCATTGGCAAAACTCGCCACACCAGCGACATTAAAGGAGTCGTTGCGGATTTCCTTGACTGTCCCCACAAACTCTCCGATGGCCTTTGGGGTATCGAACGAGGCGATATCGGGCTGGCGCCCATGGAGGAAATAGGAAGTATAGTCCCGATTGAAGGTACGCTTCAGGTCTGGGGTAAAGGTGTATTCACAATGCCCCATCGAAGCACGGCAATATTTGTCAGGATAGTCGCGGACAATGGCATCGAGGCACTGGCTATAGGCTGCTGTGACGTTCTTCACATAGGCCACATCCTTCAGGCGGCCCTCAATCTTGAAGGAGGTGGCACCAGCCTCGATAAGTTCCATGAGGTTATCGCTCTGGTTCATGTCCTTCAGGGAGAGCAGATAGCGTTCATGTTCGATCTCCCGGCCGTCAGCATCCTCTAATGAGAAACGCATCCTGCAGAACTGCGCACACTCCCCACGATTGGCACTACGATGGAAGCAGTGCTGCGAGGCATAGCAAAGACCGGAATAACTGACGCACAGGGCCCCATGGACAAACACCTCCAATTCCATATCAGGCACTTCCGCATGAATCCTGGCGATCTCCTCGACAGAGAGTTCTCGCGCCAGTACAGCACGGGCGAAGCCCAGGCTACGAAGCCACCCGACCTTCTCCGGGGTACGATTATCCGTCTGTGTCGAAGCATGAAGGCACAGGTCTGTGCCTTCTACCAACTGTAGCACTGCCATATCCTGCACAAGGACAGCATCGACACCTGCCTGTGCCAAATCTACCAGCAACTGTCGCGTCGCCTCCAGTTCATCGTCGTAGAGGATGGTGTTCACCGTCACATAGACCTTCGCCCCAAAGGGATGGGCATAGTCGCAAAGGCTACGGATATCGTCGATGCTGTTACCCGCTGCTGCACGAGCCCCAAAACGAGGGGCACCGATATACACGGCATCAGCACCATGGTCGATGGCAGCCATGCCGCATTCCAGATTCTTCGCAGGGGCTAACAGTTCTAACGGGGTCAATGGCGGCTACTTAATATCGTCAATGTTATACGGTGTCTCCTGATAGACGTAGTAGTTCACCCAGTTAGTATAGAACAGGTTCGCATGAGAGCGCCAAGTCACTATCGGTGGATTCTTGGGGTTATTGTTCCTGTAGTAATTCTGTGGCGGTGCCACATCCTTACGGATATCCTTGTCGCGCCTATACTCATTGTCGAGCGTATTTGGCGCATACTCCAAATGACCTGTGATAAAGAACTCGCGCCCGCCACGAGCCATGACAATACTCACACCACTTTCCTCCGACTCCGCAATCAGCGTCAGGTCAGGGTTAGCGAGGACATCCTCACGACGAATCTCCGTATGGCGGCTGTGGGGCATCATGAACACATCGTCAAAGCCACGGAAGATGGGCAACTTGGGATCAAGGGGCGTTTGCGGGAAGATGCCGAACATCTTCATGGGCAACGGGTACTTGGGCACGCCATAGTAGTAATAGAGCCCGGCCTGGGCAGCCCAACAGATATATAAGGTACTCGTGACGTGCGTACGCGCCCACGTGAAGATTTCTGAGATCTCTTGCCAGTAGAGCACGTCCTCAAACTCCAACCGCTCTACAGGGGCTCCGGTAATGATCATACCGTCGTATTTCTGAGTCCGCATCTCGGCAAAGTCGCAATAGAACATCATCATGTGTTCTATCGGCGTATTCTTCGGCGTATGGCTCTGCAACTTCATGAAACTGATCTCGAGTTGCAGAGGAGTATTGGAGAGCAGACGAATCAAGTCTGTCTCCGTTGTTATCTTTAGGGGCATCAGGTTCAGGATTACGATGCGCAAAGGGCGGATGTCCTGAGTGGTAGCCCTTGAATTATCCATCACAAAGATATTCTCATTCTTCAGAATATCAATGGCTGGCAGTCTGTCTGGCAATCTTAATGGCATGTCTAGTTCTTGTATTTAATGGTTATCACACACGCGGAGACATTATCGAGGCCCCCGTTCTTAATAGCGGCTTCACACAGCAGGTTGGCATCATGGCCTGTTCCCAATATACGGGATATATGATCATTGCTGACCATATCCGTCAGACCATCCGAGCAAAGGAGATAGACGTCATCGGGGTGGATGTCATCAGTCAACTTCACCATATCAATATAGGAATTGCTACAGCCACCGCCAATACAATTGATAATCGCGCTGGAATGCTTGTCAGAGCCAAGCATCGTATTCAGTGAATGATCGGTCGTCAACTGGGTCAGGACCTGATCGCGGAAACGGTATAGCCTGCTATCGCCACAGTTCAATGAATAGAAATCGCCCGCATAGTAAATCAGTCCAACGAGGGTTGTTCCCATTCCCTTGAACTGTTCATCTGCCCTTCCTTTAGAAATCACGAAACTATTAATAGAATCCAGCCAATCGACAATGGCCTCATTCAAATCACTGGCATTGAGTCCTTCTGGCAGATCATGATAATAATACTGTAGATTGTGCAAGGTATCACTGCTGGCAACGTCACCGCGGTTATGACCTCCCATCCCATCTGCTACTGCCACGATATACCGGTCGTCATGATTCAATGTCGCTACGGTCCTATAGTCATTGTCACGGACATAATGGCTATCAACCAGTATCATATCCTCATTTTGTTTTCTCACACAGCCAATTCTGCTGGCTGATGATATTTCCAATTCTATCATTCTCTATCTGATAATAACCTGCAAATTGATGTTGGCGATCGTAAGGATATCACCATTATTCAGAGTCATTTCAACATCTGGCTGCAGATTGTGCTGATTCAATTTTGTACCGTTGGATGAGTGTTTGTCAGTAATGCTCCATCCTGTTCCTGGATTATATTTCAACTGGGCATGGACACCAGATACATACGCCTGATTTTCAAAGAACTGGGTATAGGGACCTTTCCGTCTTCCTATAATGGCTCCATTCACGGCCACAATACGAATGTTCAAACTATCATTAGCAAGCGTCAGAACAGGAATAGAACCTGCCCCTGGGGTCTGCGATACACTCTGACCTATGGATCCGAAACTGGCATTGTTTGAAGGAGCCTGACTGACACCTGCGCCCCTAGCCACCATCAGACCTCCACAATAAGTGCAACGGCGCCCCATGCCTACGCGTCCGCACTGGTTGCAGAACAACAAGCTCTGTCCACACTGGTCACAATAGTGTGAATCGTCATCGATCTCTTCTTTGCACGCTGGACAAATAATCATCACTTATATATCTTCTGGTAATATGATTTGGTATGTTTCCTTCGTCACCTGATCAGGCGGCATCTGCGATACACGTATCGAGAGTTTTTGAATAGTGGCATCGAGAAGGTTACGCATCTCACGGGCATTACCCCACGACTCGTCCTTGGTCATCATCATCTTATAGATGGTGTCGAGGGCCTTGAACTCTGCCGTCGGCGAGAGCGTGTATTGTTCTTTCTGCGCCATGGTCTTGAAGATGGCAAGCAGTTCGTCTTCGTTATAGTCGTCGATATGCAACTTATGCGTGAAACGGCTGGCCAGTCCCGGATTCATCAGCAGGAATTCCTCCATCTTGTCCTTATAGCCAGCAGCAATCACCACAAACTTGCCGCGGTCGTCCTCCATGCGCTTCATCAGAGTGTCGATGGCCTCCTTGCCATACTGATCACCACCATCACTCAAGGTGTAGGCCTCGTCAATAAAGAGAATGCCACCCATGGCCTTGTCGCACATGCTGTTGACAATCTTCGGAGTCTCACCCATATACTTACCGACCAATGTAGCACGACTGGTCTCCAGCACGCGACTTGTTGGCAGGATGTCCATGGCCTGAAGCACCTCTCCCATCTTACGGGCTATGGAGGTCTTTCCCGTACCGGGGTTACCCGTCAGGATAAAGTTCATCGCCATCTGCTGCACCTTACCGGCACCCATGGCAGCACGCTGTTTCATAAACATGCTCTGTACGGCCAATCGGCGGATGGAGTTCTTGACAGTACGCATGCCTACAAATTCATCGAGTTCGTTGAGCACCTCATCCAACGGACGAGCGGCCTCATTCTGGGCCATCGGCAGGTCATCCTTCGTGAGAGAGAACATATCCTTCTCCTGGAAGCCCGGATCATTCATCAACTTCACCAGACGCTGGCTCTGACGCTCCACAGCCTCATCGAAGATACGACGCGCCTCACGGGCATTACCGAAGTTCTTGTCACGCCGCAAGTAGAGTTGTTCGAACTGACGATGGATAGCACCGCGGGTCTCCTCATCGACCACAAAGTTCTTATCGTCAGCCAGATGCAGGAAGATCTCCGTCAGTTCATCGGGTGTATAGTCGTCGAAATGGATGGTCTGCGTGAAACGGCTCTTCAGACCTGGGTTCGAGTCGATGAAGTCGTGCATCTGGTCCGTATATCCCGCCACGATACACACGAACTTGCCACGATCGTCTTCCAGGCGCTTCAGCAAGGTGTCGATAGCCTCAGAACCGAAGGTATCACCATCATTCGACTTCAAGGTATAGGCCTCGTCGATGAAGAGCACGCCTCCCATGGCCTGATCCACCAACTGATTGGTCTTGATGGCTGTCTGTCCGGAATAGCCTGCCACCAGTTTGGAACGGTCGGCCTCGACCAACTGGCCGCGTGCCACGATACCAAGCGTCTTGAAGATGTCCGCCATGATGCGGGCCACCGTCGTCTTACCTGTTCCAGGATTACCTGTGAACACATAGTGCTTGCCCTGGAACGTGTTGGTCTCGCCACGCTTGATCTGCAGGTTCAGATAGGATGCCAGATTCGATACCTCCTTCTTCACGGCAGTCAGACCCACCAGCCCATCAAGTTTAGCCAGACAGTCGGAGACATCCACGGACTGCGGAGCCTCATAAGGCACATCAGCAGGAACGATGGTCATCAGTTCCTCATTCGTCATCTGGGAGATGCTCTCTCCCTGCAGGCGCTGGGCCTGACGCTTACAGATCTGGTCAAAGAGCGAACGCATGGTACGACCATTGGCGAAGTCCTTGTCACGGGAATTGTACATTTCCGTGATCATCTTCCTCGTCAACTGCTCAGCCTCCGGAGAGAACAGGTATTTCTTCTCCTTGGCAAAGACCTGCATGATGTCATACAACTGTTCGGGCGAATAGTCCTTGATATCGAGGAAATAATTGAAACGACTACGGAAGCCGGGATTGATTCGGAAGAGGTTTTCCATCTCCGTACGGTAACCTGCAGCAATCACCACAAACTTACCACGGTCGTCCTCCATGCGCTTCATCAGTTTCTCCAACGCCTGAGCACCCTGATTATCGCGATCACCTGCCGCACTAAGCGGAGCCAGCGTATAAGCCTCATCCACGAAGAGGATGCCACCCATAGCCTTGTCACACAGGCGATCCACCACCTTCGGTGTCTCTCCTTGATAGGGACTCACCATCTTGGCACGATCGACCTCCACCACATGTCCGCTGTCTAGATAGCCTACTGAAGCCAGGATCTCTCCCAACTTACGAGCGATAGTGGTCTTACCCGTACCAGGATTACCCGTCAGGATGATGTGCATAGCCATCTTCTCCTGTTCTCCCAGCCCCCGTTCTGCACGCCGGATGCTGTTCTGTACGGAATAGGCCATCTCACGCACGGCACTCTTCACCTCATCCATGCCGATGAAGTGATCGAGATCCTTGAGTATATCATCGACGGAGCGTTCCTCGGGTACATAGCCCGTGATATCGTCTTTCTCCACCTGTGAAGCATCAACACCACGACTGATGAAGTGGGTGAAGATGTCCTCCGCCGTCTTCGTGGCCAGATGCCCATTGCCAAAGGTATCGTCCTTGGTCTTCACCTGATACTTGAAGAAACGGGCCAACTGACTGTCTGCCTCCGGGGAGAACTTCGTAACACCGTATTTCGTCTGGAGATTCAGTTTACAGATATCCGTCAGTTCCTGATAACCAGGCGTCGGCAGACGGAAGGTGTATTTAAAGCGGTTGGTCACAGCCGGATTACTCTCTAAGAAGTCCTCCAGTCCCTTTGTCAAACCCGAGATAATCACAATGGGGTTATCCTCCCACTTGTCCATCTCGACAAACAGTTTGTCAAGGGGATTCACCTGATTGGAATATTTGTCAGGAAGCAGTTTCTGTACGTTATCGAAGAATAGGATGCCGTTCTTGGCCTTCTTGATATTGTCATCCCACTTATCAACAAAGCGCTGATAATCGACCGCATCGACCATCGTGAGTTTGGGCTTCTCGATAATCTTATGTTTGTAGAAGTAGTCACGCAGAATTTCCGCAAGAGCGGTCTTTCCCGTTCCCGTCTCACCGATAATCACGGCATTCACGGAGATACGTACATTAGCAATGTCCTTTCTGGATCGCAAGTAGGTGTAGGTATCAACAATGGTCTTGAGTTGACGCTTCACTTCGTCAAGCCCCACCAGTTTGTCAAGCATATCCTGTGCAGCCAATGGCTGGCCACACCACTTACAGAACTTGGCAATGCTCCGGTTTTCCTTATGGCAATTCTCGCAAACCATCTACTCCACGTCTCTTTCTAATTGCTTAATCACTTCTGAAGGCGCCTTCATTGTACTCGTATTGGGATTGCTGACATTCAACAGGCTCGGGCTGAAGATAATAAAGTCTAGCACGAAGATCAGAGCCAGCAAACTCCATAGGATATAGTGCAGCACGCTCTCTCCACTGATGGAACGCACCTGATCAGTCACATCATTCAACAAACCGAACTTCGAGCCATTGAACTTATACGACTTCGTCTTGAACGTATAGTACAACGGTTCCAGCAGCATCGACTTCACATCGTTGTCCAACACTTCCGCAATCAATTTGCTGTCGGCCTTCTGATCGCCCCGGAAGTCCGTCAGGTGACAGACCAGCATATAAACCAGCGTGATGGTTATGATGGCCACATTGAACAAGGAAGGATGAGACTGTCCGAAATACCTTAATATTATAATAGGTATAAACGAGGATAAGGCTCCCAACATTCCCCACAAGAAGGAGAAGAAGAAGTCGTAGCCTCTGAAATAGGCGCGGGTCCCCACAATGACTGCCGTCATACCACCCAAAGGCAGACCTATGGAAATAAAGGTATGCGATAACAGGTAGGAACGATCCTTCACGCCAATGAACAAGACGAGTAGCAGCCAGATGCCACACAGTCCGTAGAACACCATCCGCCAGAATTTCTCCCGACCTTTGGCCCTCTGCCAGTTGTCACGCACATTCTTTACTCTGTTGGTAGTCTCCTCACGGGCATCGACGAAACGTTTATAATAAGTCTGGGTAATATCTATCTTTCCCAAGGCCATCAGCCACTCCTCCAACGAATGCTCATAGGCATATTCTGCCGAGAAGTCTGCAAACGGATCCTCATGATAGAAGACTGACATCCATTGAACCAGTGAACCGTTACGGATTTCTGTGCGCATCTGAGCATTATTCCGAGGATCGAGGTTCTTGCCGTCAGTAAGTTCTGTACCATCAGGCATCAGATAGACAGGCGTTACACCTAAAATACGACAGAAGCGATAGACGGCCGTCTTCACGTCGTAGGCCCCCATCCGCTCACGATTCTCCTCGCTCTTCAAATCAAAGCAGCGGTTATACTCATTCAGCACTTCCGTCCAGCCATGCAACTGGGCATAATAACTGAACCGGCCGTTTAACTCTGTCAGGTCTTTCATCTCCTCTGCAAAGTCCTTGTCGCTCAGATGCTCTGCATTCTTCAGACGATCATTGAGTTGCTCACCGATCTGTGTCGGTGTAAAGGCACTTCTGAGATCATAACCCGCCTCACGGTCAAGATTATAGAGCACCTTATATGCCAACGACTCCGAATAAGACTGGCCTTGCGTCAGGATACGCAGGCTCTCACAGGCCATCCTGTCTTCATGACTATACATCCATGACAACAGACGACCATCGGTCAGACTATGCCAGTCATCCTCCGACAGTTTCTCTTTACCGAAAGTCCTGACAATATCCTTCAGGTTGGATGAAGGATAACGGGAAAGCAATGGTATCTCCGGATCAATCTCAAAGACCGTCCGCATGATAGGGACATGCGGGTCACGCTTCCCAGATTTCGTGAAATAAGAACGGATGCGATCTATATTACACTTGGTATGTGACTCCAGATAAAGGAACAGGCTATCGTTGGGATTCGTCAGTAACAGCGCATAGTCTGTCTGATAACTCAACAGCGAGATGGCCAGACTATGGATATCATCACAGAGATTACCCTTTACATCCTTGTACGGATAAGTAGGCTCCATCGCATAGACAGCGGCCATCAGACCGGCACGCTGATCCACAGGATAACGGTTTACGACAATATCCTTGACGATTGTGCTCAACTTCTGATTTCCACACGACTCCAACCATGTACTGATACGTCCATTGTAGAGATAGCCCATGGCCAACTTCTCGTTGTCAAGCAACAGCGGAATCAACTCATGGATATTGTCTGCCACAAGGTTCCTGTCCGGATCTACGATAAAACTCTTGTACTTCAGGAAAGGCGAAGACAGATCCACCTTCGGACTACCACCCAGGAACCACTCTTCCACCTGCTCATAACTCCAACGGTTGTTGGGATTGACAACCGTCAGACCCTGCACAATCATCCTGACACGCTCGGGCAGTTCATGGATATGAGGAAGACGGCCTTCGTTTTTCTGGCGCATCATCACCCGCTCGTTCGTACTCATGGGAGACTCTCCCAACCACAAAGCCATCAGACAGATACCAAACGAGTAATAGTCGGCTGCAGGGGTCACCTCCACCACTCCGTCTATCACATCCGAGTACATCTCCGGAGCAGCATAGATCGGCGTACGGGCCTGGGAGGTCTTGTGGGATTTCCCGTCATGGTCAAGGATACTGGAGATACCGAAATCACCCAACACCAATTCCGTATGCTCCTTGTCGCGGAAAAAGAAATTGCTGGGTTTGATGTCCTTATGCAGGATATTGCACTGATGGCAATAGGCCAGAGCAGCGGCACCCTGCAAGGCAATGCGGCGGAACTTGTCCATATCCCCATTCAGACGGTAGTCGGACATCGTGCCTCCACGAAGGTACTCCATCAACTCATAATAACGATGCTTGCCATCTACATAGGTCTTGCCAAAGTCATAAACCTTGACGATCATCTCAAAATCGAAATTATAGACAGTCTGGAGGATTTTCCTGTTCACATCGAAGTTGGGATAATAGATCTTCAGGACAAATTCCTCCCCATTTCGCTCCACCAAGAAGACCTCTGCCTCACCGGAGTTATTGCTCAAGGACTGGACATTCTTGTAATTGACTCCTTTCAGTACGAAGTATGAACCGCCCATGCCGGGCTGATCCATGACAGAATCCGCTGACAAGGATGCCACATCCGATGTCGGAGGACGTAACGTTGAGTCAAAGTTGTTTTCTGCGCCAGAAGGACGCAGCGTCATATCATTGTCACCCGACACAGCGGGATCTAAGGTTCTATCCGTACTCATCATTTATCGTCTTTAATTTCCTTTTTCGTATTCTTTCCCAGAATCACCCACTTACCTCCCATCTGCGGTTTAGCACAACCACAAGGGCTAGAATGTAGGGCGTGCTTGAAATTACACTCCCAAGCCAACCTCACGCCCTGAGGCTTGCAGGCCATGGCATAGTTACGCACCTGAGCAGGTTTGGGCTGAGGAGTCTGTATCATCTTATCCAGGATCGCCGAGATCTTCTCGAGTTTCTCTTTCTTAACAGCATCATACGCCTCCTTACTCATCCGCTTATGCTCTGGCTCAGGGATTACCGGATTCGCGACACCTCTGTCCTGAGCAAGTAGCATGAGAACACGTTCGCGCAATTTCACATTACGCTGGTCACTCATCAACTCACGCTCTGAGGAATATGGAATAGACAGATCCAACTGCTGAAGTTCTGAAGCCAACTGTTGCAGTTCCACATATTCCGGCATCTGCTTCACCTTCTCCAGCAACTGATGGGCTTCGTCTGTCAGAGGCGTTCCACACTGCTTGCAGAAGGAGAAATCATTCAGGGTATGACAAACAGGACAGACAACACCTCCCCTGGGACTTCCACATTCCGGGCAGAAGGCTTCATTTCCCGACAGATGGGCACCGCAGAAGGAACAGACATCCTGACGGACATAATGACGGCATACTTCACAGAAGTCTGCGTCTGCATCCAGTTCTGCGCCACAGTTGGGACAGGTCGATTTACCTATAGGGTTACCACAGGAAGCGCAATAGATGGCCTCAGGCTCGTTCATCGCACCACAATGGGGACACTTCACGCCCATCGCTGCTTGCATCTGCATCTGTTGCTCCAGCAGCACATCATCAGTACGCTCCAAGGCGATCTCCTGATGCTGCATCTGCTGCATGCCCCTATCGGTTCTTTCAGGGTTTAGAGTAATATCTTCGTTCGTCATAAAACACGTGTTTTAACTTAAGTTAGGTGCAAAATTAATAAAAAAAAGCAATAAACCAAAAAAAACCGCCGTAAATTTGCATTTACGACGGCATTTTATGGCATTTCACCAATAATTACCACAATTGCAGACGCTCTGACTTGGGAATAAACATCCGGTCACCCTCCTTCACGCCGAAGGCCTCATACCATGCATCGATATGTGGCAGGGCACCATTCACGCGCCAACGGCCCAAGGCATGGGGATCGCTCTTCGTACGCTTGCGGATCTCTGCCTCCGTGATGTTATTGGCCCACACACCAGCATAGGCCTGGAAGAAACGCTGATCAGCCGTCAGACCGTCTTTCTCACCCAACGGCTGGTACTTCGTGGCATTCTTATAAGCGGCAAAGGCTACCTGCAGACCACCGTGGTCAGCCAGGTTCTCACCCAACGTCAACCGTCCATTGGCCTTCAGGTCGGGCAGGACATCGATATTCGAGAAGAAATCGGCATATCTGTCCGTTCTTTCTGTAAAGTTCTTTCCATCGGCTTCCGTCCACCAGTCATGCATATTACCATCCTTGTCAAACTGACGACCCTGGTCATCAAAGCCATGGGTCATCTCATGACCAATCACCACACCGATGGCACCATAGTTGAAGGCATCATCGGCCTCTGGATCGAAGAAAGGATACTGCAGAATGCCCGCAGGGAAGCAAATCTCGTTGGTCGTGGGATTATAGTAGGCATTTACCGTCTGAGGGGTCATGTGCCAGTCATCGCGATCGACAGGCTTACCCACCCGATGCGCTATGCCCCACTGATTCCAGAATTTGCGAGATGCCTGCACATTCTCATAGTAAGATTTTTCAGGGTCAATCTGAAGGCCCGACATATCCGTCCACTTATCGGGATAACCGATCTTCACATAGAAGGTATTGAGTTTCAGCAGGGCGTTCACCTTCGTGGAGTCATCCATCCAGTCCTGGGCAGCAATACGCTCACCCAAGGCGATCTGCAGGTTCTTCACGAGGGTAGCCATACGCTGCTTGGAACTCTCAGGGAAATACTTCTGTACATAGATCCTGCCCAAAGCCTCACCCATCATACGGGCCACCTGGAGAGTACTGCGCTTCCAGAGGGGGTGGTTCGCCTGCCTGCCAGACAATACGCGGCCTTCGAAGTCAAACTTCTCTGCCACGACATCATCACTCAGGTAGTTGGCTGCGTCATTGATGAATCCCCACTCCATCACATCGCGATATTCCGCAGGCTTGATCGTTCCCACCAGACTATTGGCCCCATCCAGGAACTCGGGCTGGCCTACCACCATCTCCTGCAGATATTCGCTGTCGATACCCTCAGCGTTCATCACCTGCTCCAGAGGCAGGTTGGGATAGCGCTGCTGGAATGCTGCCAGCGTCATCTTGTTGTAGTTGGCCTCGGGATCACGAAGTTCGGTACGCGACCTGCTGACCTTGGCCAAGGCCGTCTCCACCTTCATGATGTTCTGCATCTTCTTCGTGGCAGCGCCTTTGCTGAAACCGAAGAGTTGGAACATCTTCACGATATGCTGCTTGTAGGCCTCGCGGATGGCCGTGGTAGCCTTGTCAGTATCGAGGTAGTAGTCTTTCTGCCCCAGCGTCAGACCACCCTGATACACGTTCAGGATATTCTGCGTGGCATTCTTGTCGTCAGCCCCGAAACCCGCACGGAAGAATTCCTGCTCGCCATAGGGTGCCAGTTCCAGTTGGATAGCCAACAACTGCTTGTTGGTCTTCGCTGTCTCCAGTTTCTGGATCAGGGGCTTCAGGGGGGCCACCCCTTCCTGGTTACGACGCACGGAGTCCATCGCCAGTTTGTAGAGGTCACCCAACTGCTGTTCAATGGTTCCATTCTCATAGGTGCCGTTCTGCAACTCCGTCAGGATATCGCTGATACGCTGGTCGTTGGTCTCCTGCAACTGGTCGAAACTGCCATAGCGTGAATAGGCGGCAGGGAGGGGATGCTTCCTTACCCAGCCGCCACAGGCATACTCATAGAAATCATCACCGGGCCTGACACTGCTGTCCATGTCTGTCGGGTCCAAACCAGAGCGCAGGGGCTCCTGCGCCATCGTCATTAAACTTACTGAGGCCATTGCCATCATCATTACTATTCGTTTCATCTTTTTATGATAGTTCTTTGGTTAGTTTTTCCAGTGTTTCACTCAACTGCTCCCATTTCTCCACCTCTTCGTCAAGGCATTTCTTCGTCGAGGTGTATTCAGTGACGAGTTTCATATCCGAGGCATTCTCGGGCACCATCAACAGGTCATCGAGTTCTTTCAGCCGCTGTTCCATCTCTTCGATCTTGCGCTCCGACTCCTTCACAGCCTTCTCCGCCCTATTGACACGCTTCTGGATCTCCTTGCGCTCCTGATAATTGAGCACCTTGGAGATATCCTCGCTTGATTCCCTAGGATCCCTAGGCTCACTTGAATCCCTAGGAATCCTAGGCTCCTTAGGCTCTCCCAATTCGCTGAGTTCTGAAATCTTCTTCTCCCTGAGGAAATCATAGATTCCGCCAAGGTGCTCTCTCACCTTTCCTCCACCAAACTCATAGACCTTCGTCACCAGCCCATCCAGGAACTCACGGTCGTGGCTCACGATGATGGCTGTCCCGTCGAAGGCCTTGATGGCTTCTTTCAGTACATCCTTCGAGGGCATGTCCAGATGATTGGTGGGCTCATCGAGGATGAGCAGGTTCACTGGTTCCAAGAGCAGACGGATCATCGCCAGCCTGCTCCTTTCGCCACCACTGAGTACCTTCACCTTCTTGTCCGATTCCTCACCACCAAACATAAAGGCACCAAGGATATCGTTGATTTTCAGACGGATCTCTCCCTTCGCCACGTAGTCGATGGTCTGGAACACGGTGAGGCTCTCATCCAACAACTGCGCCTGGTTCTGGGCGAAGTAGCCGATCTGGACATTATGGCCGACCTTCAGTTCTCCCGTAAAGGGGATCTCCCCCATGATACATTTCACGAGGGTCGATTTGCCTTCACCGTTCTTACCCACAAAAGCCACTTTCTCGCCACGCTTAATCGTCAGTGTCACATGGTCGAACACGGTGTGGGCACCATAGTCCTTCCGCACCCCATCACAGATGATGGGATAGTCACCACTTCGCAGACAGGGCGGGAACTTCAGGTGCATCGCGGAGTTATCCACCTCGTCGATCTCGATGGGCACGATCTTCTCCAGTTGCTTGATTTTCTGCTGCACCTGCACAGCCTTCGTAGCCTGATAGCGGAAGCGCTCGATAAACGCCTTCATGTCAGCCACTTCCTTCTGTTGGTTTTCGTAAGCCCTCAACTGCTGCTCGCGTCGTTCCTTGCGGAGCACGACATATTCATTGTACTTCACCTTATAGTCGATCACCTTCCCGCAGGAGATCTCCAGCGTACGGTTCGACACGTGATTGATAAAGGCACGATCGTGGCTCACCAGCACCACAGCACTCGACGACTGTGCCAGGAACTGCTCGAGCCACTGGATACTCTCAATATCCAGGTGGTTGGTCGGCTCGTCGAGCAACAGCACATCAGGCTTCTGCAACAGGATCTTCGCCAGTTCGATACGCATGCGCCAGCCGCCAGAGAACTCGGAGGTAGGACGGTCGAAGTCGGTCCGCAGGAATCCCAGTCCCATCAGCGTCCGCTCCAGATCTGCCTCCCTACTCTCCGCTCCCATCATCAGGTAGCGCTCATGCTCAGTGGTATATTTCTCAATCAGGGCCAGATAGCCCTCACTCTCATAATCCGTACGTTCGGCCAGTTCCTGATTCATTCGGTCCAGCCGTTCCTTCATCCGCGTGATATCGGCAAAGGCCTTCTGAGCCTCTTCCCGCACCGTCGTGTCATCCTGAAGAACCATCACCTGAGGCAGATAGCCGATCCTACAGTCGTTGGGAATGCTCACCGTACCTGCCGTGGCCTTCTGCTGACCACAGAGGATCTTGAGCATCGTCGATTTGCCAGCACCGTTCTTGCCCACCAGGGCAATACGGTCCTTGTCGTTGATCACGAAACTCGCATCCACGAACAGGGGCTTCACCCCAAACTCCACTTTCAGTCCTTCAACAGATATCATCGCTTATCTACAAATTCGTAATCCTTATATTTCTCTTTCGGGAATCGGAGCATCTCATCCGTGATACCTCCAGAACGGAAGTCCAAGATCTTGATGGTAGTCCACACGAAGGCGATCTTGATACGCAAACTGATGGGCTCGTAGGTCCTGCGCTTCACCAAGGCATGTACCTCCTTGATGCCTTTCTTGCCTTTCTTGGCCTTGAGGGTAAGCATCAGTCCATCTTCCTGTTCGGCTATGCTATAGTCGAAATTCTCAGGTTCGAACTTGAACTTCTGGGAATATTTGTCCGACTTATTGTTCTTGGCATGATAGACCTCCACTTCTTTTTTCTTCAATTTCTTCTTGACGGTATAGACTGTCTCGCCATCGTTCCAGGAGTCCATCTTCGCATCTTCGAACTTACTCTTCTTGCCCTTGTACCAGATGGTGCCGTTGGTCTTATAGATACCGATGATGTTCACGTCGTAGTGCAACGTTGCCCCCTGCTCTCCGAACACCTGCTGATAGGCCGTATTAAAGATACGGCGAGCCTGACGAGAGTTGGGAGTCTCGTCTGCCTGAACAGCACTGTGGACAGACAACAGGAACATGAACATCAAAACAATCCTGATTCTCATCCTATTTTTACACTTTCGAACTGCAAAAGTACGAAAAATTTGTGAATTATAAATGATGAATTATGAATTATTTCGTATCTTTGCCTGCAAAATAGCATTTTTACCCATCGACACATGGAAAAGAACATATTTGCCAAACTGATTGCCACAGCACTGAACCTTCAAGAGAAGGCCGTTGCCAACACCCTCGCCCTGCTGGAAGAGGGCTGTACCATCCCTTTCATTTCCCGTTATAGAAAAGAGCGCACAGGAGGTCTCGACGAGGTACAGATAGCAGCCATCAGCGACCGCTTCGACAGACTGCAGGAACTCAGCAAGCGCAAGGAGACCGTTGTGAAGACCATCACAGACCTCGACAAGATGACACCTGACCTGCAGAAGCGCATTGATGCCTGCTGGGATGCCACCGAACTGGAGGATATCTACCTGCCCTATAAGCCCAAGCGTCGCACGCGTGCCCAAGTGGCCCGTGAACAGGGTCTTGAACCCCTCGCCATGATCCTGCTCCAACAACGGGAACGTGATCCGGAGCGCGCTGCCCTCTCTCAACTCTCCGCTATCCACTCCCAACTCAGCGTCGCAGATGCCATCAAGGGTGCTCAGGACATCATCGCTGAGATGGTCAGCGAGGATGAGCGCAGTCGCCAACAACTCCGCAATGCCTTCTCCCGTCAGGCCATCATCACCTCCAAGGTGGTCAAGGCCAAGGCCGACAGTGACGAGGCTGCCAAATATAGCGACTACTTCGACTGGCAGGAACCCCTGAAGCGCTGTTCGTCCCACCGTCTGCTGGCCATGCGTCGTGGTGAGAGCGAGGGCATCCTCCGCATCAGCATCTCGCCTGACGATGAAGAGGCCGTCGATCGCCTCAAGCGCCATTATATCTACTATAAAGGTGTTCACGGGGATTTGCAATCCCCGTGTGGGAATCTGGTGGCAGAGGCTATCGACGATGGTTACAAGCGACTGCTCAAACCTGCCATCGAGACTGAGTTTGCCGCCTCCAGCAAGGAGCGTGCTGACGAAGAGGCCATCCGCGTCTTTGCAGAGAACCTGCGCCAGTTGCTCCTGGGTGCCCCCTTAGGACAGAAGCGGGTGATGGGTGTCGATCCCGGTTTCCGTACTGGTTGTAAGGTGGTGTGTCTTGATGCCCAGGGCAACCTGCTCCATCATGAGGCCATCTTCCCCCACCCGCCTGTGAACAAGCGAATGGAGTCTGCGATGGCTGTCCAGAACATGATCCAGAAATACCAGATAGAGGCCATCTCCATTGGCAACGGCACAGCCAGTCGCGAGACAGCCGCCTTCATCAAGGATGTCCTCGCTGGGAAGTATTCTCTTCCCAGCACTCGGAAATCTCAGAGTATTCAGAGATCTCCGAGTACCCCGCAAGTCTTCGTGGTCTCTGAGTCTGGCGCTTCCATCTACTCTGCCTCGAAAATCGCCCGCGATGAGTTCCCCGATGAGGATGTGACAGTCCGTGGGGCTGTCTCCATCGGCCGTCGCCTCATGGATCCCCTCGCCGAACTGGTGAAGATCGATCCCAAGAGCATTGGCGTGGGCCAGTATCAGCACGATGTCGATCAGCCCAAACTCAAGCACTCCCTGGATCAGACGGTGGAGAGTTGCGTCAATGCCGTGGGTGTCAATCTCAACACTGCCTCCCAGCACCTGCTCATGTATGTCAGCGGCTTAGGCCCTACCCTCGCCAAGAACATCGTCGATTACCGCAAGGAGAACGGGGCCTTCACCTCACGTGCCCAACTGAAGAAGGTGCCCCGCCTGGGACCTGCTGCCTACCAGCAGTGCGCAGGCTTCCTCCGCATCCCTGGAGCCAAGAATCCGCTCGACAATTCTGCCGTCCATCCGGAGAGTTATGCCATCGTGGAACAGATGGCCAAGGATCACGACTGCACCGTCGCCGACCTTATTAATAATAAGGAGAAGCGCGAGGCCATCGACATCAAGAAATACGTCACTGCTGAAGTGGGCATCCCCACCCTTTCGGATATCATGAAGGAACTGGAGAAGCCTGGGCGCGACCCCCGCGAACAGTTGGAGGAGTTTGAGTTCGACAAGAACGTCTCTACCATCGACGACCTGGTGGAAGGGATGATCCTACCTGGCATCGTCACCAACATCACCAACTTTGGGGCCTTCGTGGATATCGGTGTCCATCAGGATGGTCTCGTCCATATCTCCCAGATGGCGAACCGTCGCATTGCCCACCCCCTCGACGTGGTGAAACTCCACCAGCATGTCATGGTGCGCGTCATCGAGGTCGATCATCGCCGCCATCGCATCTCCCTATCACTCAAATAAAAAAAGCCTCCCGTTGGGGAGGCTTTTATTGATAAAGACCCGTTTACTTCACCTTTTCCACGATGGCCTTGAAAGCCTCGGGGTTGTTCATGGCGAGGTCAGCGAGCACCTTACGGTTGATCTCGATACCAGCCTTGGTGAGTTTGCCCATGAAAACTGAGTAACTCAAGCCCTCCTGACGAGCGGCAGCGTTGATACGCTGAATCCACAGGGCACGGAAGTTGCGCTTCTTGTTACGACGGTCACGATAGGCGTAGGTCAGACCTTTCTCCCATGTGTTCTTGGCTACTGTCCAAACATTCTTGCGGGCACCGAAGTAACCGCGGGTAAGTTTCAAAATTCTCTTACGCTTTGCTCTTGATGCAACATGATTTACTGATCTAGGCATAATTTTTCTACTTTAAATGTTCGACAATAGGTTTAACGGAGA
>FLNY01004661.1_pt1 | contig 52275 bp, 50 predicted proteins | sample 1140381 | NCBI WGS metagenome assembly FLNY01 (sample SAMEA3878172, study PRJEB12797) | bioreactor metagenome | biome: Moose rumen | place: Sweden | collected 2011-10
CCCCTTCGGGCTTTCTTAACCCCCGCCAGCTGCCGCTGGCGACCCCTGTCAGGGGTATTTCGGCCTCCGGCCGCTCGCCGGTGGCGAGTTTTTACTTCTCTTCGAACAAACGGCGGTGATATTTAGTCACCGCCTTTTGTTTTGTAGATTTTAATGTGTAAATTAGCGGACTAAACTAAAATAACCATATGAATCCTCTATTCTATGCAGTTCCCTGCGCATCGGTTGTAGCGCTCCTGTTTGCCTTCATCTTCTACAGGCAGATGAAGAAGCAGGATGAAGGGACCCCCACAATGAAACAGATCGCCCAGTATGTCCGCGAGGGCGCAATGGCCTATCTGAAGCAGCAGTACAAGGTGGTCGTGATAGTGTTCATTATCATGGCCGTGTTCTTTGCAGTGCTCGCATACGTTTTCCATGTCCAGAACCCCTGGGTGCCGTTCGCTTTCCTCACCGGAGGTTTCTTCAGCGGCCTCGCCGGCTTCATCGGCATGAAGACCGCCACCTTCGCCTCGGGCCGTACCGCCAACGCCGCCCGCCGCAGCCTCAACGCCGGCCTCAAGGTGGCCTTCCGCAGCGGCGCCGTGATGGGCCTCACCGTGGTCGGCCTCGGCCTCCTCGACATCGCCCTCTGGTACATCATCCTCAACGCCTTCGTCTCCGAAGCCACTGAGGCCCAGAAACTTGTCGTCATCACTACCACCATGCTCACCTTCGGCATGGGTGCCTCCACGCAGGCCCTCTTCGCCCGCGTAGGCGGCGGCATCTACACCAAGGCTGCCGACGTCGGCGCCGACATCGTCGGCAAAGTCGAAAGCGACCTCCCCGAGGACGACCCCCGCAACCCCGCCACCATCGCCGACAACGTGGGCGACAACGTGGGTGACGTGGCCGGCATGGGCGCCGACCTCTACGAGAGCTACTGCGGCTCCATCCTTTCCACCATGGCACTCGGCGCTTCGGCCTTCTACGCCCTTGGCCCCGAGATGCAGACCAAGGCCATCCTCGCCCCCATGCTCATCGCTGCCGTGGGCGTGCTGCTGTCGGTCGCGTGCATCTTCACCGTCCGCACCCGTGAGGGCGCAGGCATGGCGCAGCTCCTCAAGAGCATGAGCTTCGGCACCAACCTCGCAGCGGCCCTGAGCGGCGTCGCCACCTTCGGCATCCTCGCTCTCGTGTTCGGCACCGGTACCAACGACTGGTGGCACTTCAGCTGCTCGGTCGTGGCCGGCCTGCTCGCAGGCGTCGTCATAGGAAAGGCCACCGAATACTATACCTCCCATTCATACAAGCCCACGCAGAAGCTTGCCGAGGCATCCAAGACAGGCCCCGCTACCGTCATCATCAACGGCGTCGGACTGGGTATGATTTCAACCGCAATCCCCGTACTGGCAATCGTGTGCGCCATTGTGCTGGCATACCTTTTCGCCATAGGGTTTGACGTCCAGAACATGATGAGCGCCGCAAGCCTCTCGAAGGGCCTTTACGGCGTGGCCATCGCTGCGGTCGGCATGCTTTCGACCCTCGGCATCACCCTCGCCACCGACGCCTACGGCCCCATCGCCGACAACGCCGGCGGCAACGCCCAGATGAGCGAACTCGAGCCCGAAGTGCGCCAACGCACCGACGTCCTCGACGCCCTCGGCAACACCACCGCCGCCACCGGAAAGGGCTTCGCCATCGGCTCGGCCGCCCTTACAGCCCTCGCCCTCCTTGCCTCCTACATCGAAGAAATCAAAATTGCCCTCGAGCGCGCAGGAAGCATGGTTGCCGGTGTCTCCGGGCAGGTCAGGGCTGCGGAAGCATCCATCCTTGACATCCTCAACAATTACCACGTTTCGCTCATGAATCCCACCGTGCTTGCGGGAGTGTTCGTGGGCGCAATGATGGCGTTCCTCTTCTGCGGCCTCACCATGAACGCCGTAGGTCGCGCCGCCTCCAAGATGGTGGTTGAAGTCCGCCGCCAGTTCCGCGAAATCAAGGGCATCCTCACCGGAGAGGGCACTCCCGACTACAAGCGCTGCGTCGAGATTTCCACCAAGGCCGCCCAGCATGAAATGCTCGGCCCGGCCCTGCTGGCCATCATAGTGCCCGTCATCGTGGGCCTGGTGCTCGGCGTCGCCGGCGTGCTCGGCCTGCTCATCGGCGGGCTCGGCGCCGGCTTCGTGCTCGCCGTCTTCATGTCCAACAGCGGCGGCGCCTGGGACAACGCCAAGAAGTTTGTCGAAGAAGGCAACCTCGGCGGCAAGAACTCCGAGTGCCACCACGCCACCGTCGTGGGCGACACCGTGGGCGACCCCTTCAAGGACACCAGCGGCCCTTCGCTCAACATCCTCATCAAGCTAATGAGCATGGTCAGCATAGTGATGGCCGGCCTCACCGCCACCGTACACCTGCTGTAATTCCAGGTTTGGGGCACGTCAGACCGGAAAAACCACGTTTATGTAACCATGAAAGTCGGATTGTTTATCGACACCTGGTATCCCATGGTGGACGGTGTCATCAAGGTGGTGGACAATTACGCCCGCCGTCTTGTCAACTACTGCGAAGTTGTGGTGTTCTGCCCCGAAGTTCACGGCTACAGCAAGGAGGACGATGAGAAGCTGCCGTACCGGGTCGTGCGCTGCGGCTCCATCCCCATGGTGACGTCGGACTACGAAATCCCCGCCTCCGTTCTTGACCCGGTATTCGAGGCCATGCTCCTCAGGAGCCACATCGACGTGGTGCACATCCATTCGCCCTTCAGCATCGGAGTTGCCGGCGTGCTGTACGCCAAGATTCACGGCCTGCCGCTGTTTGCCACCCTGCATTCCCAGTACAAGCAGGACTTCGAGAAGCCCCTGAAACTCAAGCCGGCCGTGAATATCGCCCTTGGCACCATCATGAAGGTATTCAATGCCTGCGACGAATGCTGGGCCGTAAACGGCGGCATCAAGGACCTGTATGTAGGCGAGTACGGCCTCACCGCGCCCTGCAAAGTCCGGCTGAACGCCACCGACCACGTTCCCGTGGAGGACCCCTCCGCAGCCGCCGCCTGGGTGAACCGGACCTGGTCCATTCCGGAAAGCGCAATCGTCTTCCTCTTCGTGGGCCGCATCAATTTCATCAAGAACATCGACTTCACAGTCCGGGCCCTGGCCAAGGCCAAGAAGCTGGGTCTTGGCAACTTCCGCATGCTCTTTGTGGGAAAGGGGCAGGACGGGGAGAAGCTGGCCAGGGTGGTACAGGAGGAAGGCCTGACGGAAGAAGTGGTGATGTGCGGTCTTGTCTCCGAGAAAGATCAGCTGGAAAAACTGTATTCCAGAGCGAAGCTCTTCCTCTTCCCTTCGCTCTACGACGCAAACTCCCTGGTTCAGATTGAAGCCGCCTGCCAGGGGACTCCGGCCCTGTTCCTGGAAGGCGCCAAGACAGCCGCAACCATCACTCCCGAAGTGAACGGCTATCTGTCACCCCCCGACGAAGAAAGCTATGCCAGAAAAATCCTGGAAATACTCCACGACCCCGAAGGCTACGAGCGCGTCTGCGAAGCCGCCCGCCGGGAACTGTATCTGAACTGGGACGACGTGGTCAGTGACGTTTTCCGCGATTACTCCGCGGCTGCCGAAAAGACAAGATGAACCGTTACTGAAGTAAATCTGAGTACTCTGCGGATTCTTTTCGTGTCTGCTTCTCGCGCGCGGTACAGGTTAAGAAGGCCCAAAGAAAAAAAGGGCTGGCCAAATTCCTTTTTGGCCAGTCCCTTTTTTCTTTTGTGCCGGGGAAAACTCTTATTCTGCCTGGGGCTCTGCGGCGGGAGTTTCGGCTTTCTTGGCGCGGCTGCGGCGGGTGGCCTTCTTCTCGGCCTTGGGGGCGGAGGCGAGGGCGGCCTCGTTGAAGTCGACAAGCTCTATGAGCGCCATTTCGGCGGCGTCACCCTGACGGAAACCGGTGTGGAGCACGCGGGTGTATCCGCCGGGACGGTCGGCCACCTTGGGGGCCACGTTGCGGAACAGTTCGGTGACTGCGGCCTTGTCCTTGAGGTAGCTGAATACCACGCGACGGGAGTGGGTGGTGTCTTCCTTGGACTTGGTGATAAGGGGCTCGACATAGCTGCGGAGAGCCTTGGCCTTGGCAACGGTGGTGTTGATGCGCTTGTGGAGGATCAGGGAAGAAGCCATGTTGGCGAGCATGGCCTTGCGGTGACCGCTCTGACGACCAAGATGATTGATAGCTTTATTGTGTCTCATCTCTAAACGTTCTTTTTCTTGGGTTCGATATTATACTTGGTGACATCCATACCGAAGTCGAGTTTCATCTTCTCGACGAGGAGCTCTATCTCGTGGAGGCTCTTGCGGCCGAAGTTGCGGAACTTCATGAGCTCGGGACGGGTGTAGGACACCAGGTCGGCGAAAGTCTCGATCTCGGCTGCCTTGAGGCAGTTGAACGCACGCACGGAGAGGCCGACGTCGGTGAGCTTGGTCATGAGGAGGTGCCTCATGTGGAGGGATTCCTCGTCAAGCTCCGCGCCGGGCACCTCGACGGTGCTTTCGATGGAGACCTTCTTCTCGTCGGTGAACAGCCTGAAGTGGTAGATCAGGATGTTGGCCGCTTCCTGGAGGGCGTCGTCGGGAGTGATGGAGCCGTCGGTTTCGACCTCGATGGTGAGCTTCTCGTAGTCGGTCTTCTGCTCGACGCGCCAGTTGTCTACGCTCCAGTTGACCTTGCGGATCGGGGTGTAGATGGCATCCACGGGGATGGTGCCGATGGGCGTGTTCTCGTCACGGAGCTCCTCGGCGGGGACAAAGCCGCGGCCTTTGGTGATCGTGAGGGTGAGTTCGAGCTTGACGGAAGGCTCAAGAGTACAGATGTGCTGCTCAGGGTTCAACACCTTGAAAGAAGACAATCCCTTGGAGATATCTTCAGCGGTGAATTCCCTCTTGCCGCTGACTGTAATGCTCACGGTCTCGGTTTCGACGGAATCGACCATGCGGCGGAGCCTCACCTGCTTGAGGTTGAGGATGATGTCCTGCATCCCCTCGATGACGCCGGGGATGGTCTGGAACTCCTGGTCCACTCCGACAATCTTGACCTGGGAGATCGCAAAACCCTCCAGCGAGGCGAGAAGAATGCGGCGAAGGGCGTTGCCTATGGTCTGGCCGTATCCGGGCTCGAGGGGACGGAATTCGAAACGGCCATAGGTGTCGGTGCTTTCGAGCATTATCACCTTGTCGGGTTTCTGAAATGCTAAGATTGCCATAATTCCGGGTGTTAACTGTTACTTGGAGTAAAGGTCGACGATAAGCTGCTCGTTGATGTTCTCGGGTATCTCCGCACGGGTGGGAAGGTTGAGGAACTTGCCCACGAGGGTCTTGGTGTCGAACTCAAGCCAGGAGTACCTGGTAACCGAAGAGACGCTGTTCTGGATGACCTCAAGGCTCTTGGAACGTTCGCGGACAGCAATGGTGTCGCCGGGCTTGACCTGGGCGGAAGGGATGCTGCAGACGTCGCCGTTGAGGGTGATGTGATGATGGGAGACAAGCTGGCGGGCAGCTGCGCGGCTGGGAGCGATGCCGAGACGGTAGACTACGTTGTCGAGCCTGGACTCGAGGAGGAGGACGAGGTTCTCACCCTTCTGGCCGGACATGCGGGTAGCCTTGTCGTAGGTGTTGCGGAACTGGCGCTCGAGCACACCGTACATGTACTTGACCTTCTGCTTCTCCTTGAGCTGGGTGCCATACTCCTTCTGCTTCTTGCGCTTGGAGGCGAGACCGTGCTGTCCCGGGGGGACGTTGCGCTTCTCGAAATACTTGTCTGCGCCGAAAATGGGTTCGCCGAACTTGCGGGCGATCTTGGTGCTGGGACCTGTGTATCTTGCCATGGTAATTGCTCTTTAAGGTTAAACTTTACGACGGCCTTTGGGTCTGCAACCGTTGTGGGGCATGGGGGTGACGTCGATGATCTCGGTCACGATGATGCCTGCGTTGTTGATGGTGCGGACTGCGGATTCACGGCCCGAACCGGGACCCTTGACGTAGCACTTGACCCTGCGGAGGCCTGCATCGTATGCAGTCTTTGCAGCGTCTTCGGCGGCCATCTGGGCGGCGTAGGGGGTATTCTTCTTGGAGCCCCTGAAGCCGCACTTGCCGGCTGAACCCCAGCTGATAACCTGGCCCTGGGCGTTGGTGAGGGATACGATTACGTTGTTGAAGGTTGATGAAATATGGGCCTCGCCATAAGCGTCAACCTTGACTACCCTCTTGGATGTTGTAGTTTTCTTTGCCATAATTCATCTGTTTTACTTGGTCGCCTTCTTCTTGTTGGCCACAGTCTTCTTGCGGCCCTTGCGGGTACGGGCGTTGTTCTTGGTGCTCTGGCCGCGCACGGGCAGGCCTGCCCTGTGGCGGATGCCGCGATAGCAACCGATATCCATGAGGCGCTTGATGTCCATCTGGACGGAAGAGCGGAGCTCTCCTTCAATCTTGTACTCCTCGTTGATCTCGGTACGGATCTTGGCAACCTGTTCGTCGTTCCAGTCACCTACTTTGATGGTTCTGTCGATACCGCACTTGTCAAGAATCTTCCTGGCAGAACTGCGGCCGATACCGAAGATATAGGTCAGGCCTATCTCTCCCTGTTTGTTGTTAGGTAAATCAACACCGGCTATACGTGCCATAATTATACTTTACTTAATTGATTACTGATTATTATCCCTGACGCATCTTGAACTTGGGGTTCTTCTTGCAGATCACGTAAAGACGGCCCTTGCGGCGGACTATCTTGCAATCCTCGCTGCGTTTCTTGATGGATGTTTTGACTTTCATATCGAGTGTAATTTTTATTTGTATCTGAAAGATATTCTGCCCTTGGTCAGATCGTAAGGTGAGATTTCAACTTTGACCCTGTCGCCCAGAAGGATATGGATGAAGTTCATGCGCATCTTGCCGGAAATGTTGCACAGCAGGACGTGACCGTTCTCAAGCTCGACTTTGAACATCGCGTTCGGAAGGGTCTCGATGACCTTTCCATCTTGTTCTATAGCTACTTGTTTCGACATTAAAATGACACTTAAAAATTGATCGAGGGATCTTTCTCGATAAAATCAAAGGTGGACAGCTGCTCAGCACGGCCTTTCCGGACAACAACCGTAAGTTCGTAGTGCGCTGACTTTTTATGGTCGGACGTATGCACGGCCCAGCCGTTGCGGTCGAGGTACACACTTTTCCCGCCCGCATTGATCATGGGTTCTATGCAGATAACCAGTCCGTCCACGAGGTGAGTGCCCTTGCCGCGGCGCCCGTAGTTGGGTATGCCGGGCTGCTCGTGCATCTCACGTCCGAGTCCATGGCCTTCCAGTTCGCGAACGACCGAAAAGCCCAGCGCCTCGACGTACGATTGTACCGCGTATCCGATGTCGCCGGTCCTGTTGCCTGCCACGGCGGCCTCGATGCCCTTGTACAGGGATGCCTTGGTGGCATCCAGAAGCTTGCGGGTGGCGGCGTCCACCTCCCCGACGGGGAAGGTGTAAGCCGAATCACCGTTATAGCCCTTGTACAGCGTGCCGCAATCTACGGAGACCACGTCGCCCTCCTTGAGGACATAGTCTGACGGGAATCCATGGACTACGACGTCGTTGACGGACATGCAAAGCGCCGCGGGAAAGCCTTCAAAACCGAGGAAGCTGGGGATTGCACCGTGATCGCGGATAAACTGGTCGGCTATGGCGTTGAGATGCTTGGTGGTGACACCGGGAGCAATGTTGCGCCCGACCTCTGCCAGGGTTTTGGACACTATTATGGCGTTCTCCCTGAGCAGTTCGATCTCTTCTTCGGTTTTGGGCTTGACCATCCTGCCTTGAATTTTCAAAGAACTACATACCTGAACGTCCGCTCAGACGGCCGGTCTTCATGAGGCCGTCGTAGTGGCGCATCAGCAAATAACTTTCGACCTGCTGCAGGGTGTCGAGAACCACGCCCACAAGAATCAGGAGCGAAGTGCCGCCGAAGAAGCTTGCGAAGGAATTGTTGACACCGAGGATGATTGCAAACGCAGGAAGGATGGAAATGATGCCGAGGAATATGGAACCCGGGAGGGTAACCCTGGACATTACGCCATCCAGATACTCCATGGTCTTCTTGCCGGGCTTGACACCGGGGATGAAGCCGCCGTTGCGCTTCAGGTCTTCCGACATCATCTGGGGATTCACGGTGACGGCGGTGTAGAAGTAGGTGAAGATTACGACGAGGAGGAAGAAGATGAAGTTATACCAGAAGCCGGTATAATTTCCGAGAGTTGCAGCGAGGCCGCGGGTTGCATCCCAGCGCGAGAAAATGAGCGGGAAGAGCATGAGGGCCTGTGCAAAGATGATAGGCATCACACCGGCAGCATTGATCTTGAGGGGGATGTACTGGCGGACGCCGCCGTACTGGCGGTTGCCGACCACCCTCTTGGCATACTGCACGGGAACGCGGCGGACGGCCTGTACAAGGGCGATAGCCGCGATGATGACGAAGAACCAGATAACGAACTCGACGATGAGGAGAAGGAGTCCGCCGTTGGTGGTGCTGAGCTTGGAGCCGACTTCGGCGACGACTGCGTAAGGCAGACGGGCCACGATACCTATCATGATGATGAGGGAGATGCCGTTGCCGATACCGCGGTCGGTGATACGCTCACCGAGCCACATGACGAACATGGAACCTGCCATCAGGATGATGGTCGACAGGAAGTTGAACATGAAGTTGCTCCAGCCGAGCTGCTGGACCGCGACGAAAGCCTGTCCGGGAATCTGGCCGTGAAGCGCCGCCAGGTAGGCGGGTCCCTGGATGCAGATGATGACGATGGTGAGCCAACGGGTCATCTGGTTCATCTTCTTGCGGCCGCTTTCGCCCTCCATCTGGAGTTTGCGGAAGTAGGGCACGAAGACGCCAAGGAGCTGGATGACGATGGATGCCGAGATGTAGGGCATCACACCGAGCGCGAAGATCGAGGCGTTTCCGAAAGCACCGCCGCTGAACATGTTCAGCAGGCCTACAAGGCCCTCGGAGGTGCTTTGCTGGAAGCGGGCGAGCATCGTGGGATCTATTCCCGGGAGGACGACGAAGCACCCGAGCCTGTAGACAAGGATCAGCAGGCAGGTGTAGACTATCCTCTTGCGAAGCTCTTCGATCTTGAAGATGTTCTTGATTGTCTCAATAAACTTCTTCATTGCTCTTATTCGCTTACGACCGCCTTGCCGCCGGCGGCCTCGATTTTGGAAACTGCGCTCTTGGAGAAGGCGTCGGCGGTGACGGTGAGGGCTGCGGTGATTTCACCGTCGCCAAGAACCTTCACGAGGTCGTTCTTGCCGGCGAGGCCGGCGTCCTTGATGGTCTCGATGCCGATCTCGGAAACTCCGAGGCTGGCGGCGAGGGCCTCAAGGGCAGAGACGTTGACTGCCTTGTACTCTACGCGGGTGGGATTGGTGAAGCCGAACTTGGGGAGACGCCTCTGGATAGGCATCTGGCCGCCTTCGAATCCGATCTTGTGCTCGTAACCGGCACGTGCCTGTGCGCCCTTGGTACCGCGGGTGGCAGTGCCGCCCTTGCCGGAACCCTGACCGCGACCGACTCTTTTGCTTGTCTTGGTTGCACCTGCTGCAGGTGCGAGATTCTCAAGTTTCATGATCACGGTCCTCCTTTAGTCTATTTCTTCATACTTGACGAGGTGAGCCACCTTCTGGAGCATGCCCATGGTGACAGGATTCTTCTCAACCTCGACGGTCTGATGCATGCGGCGGATGCCGAGGCAGCGCAGGTTTGCAATCTGGCGCCTGGTCTCTCCGTTGCTGCTTATGATTTGTGTAATTCTGAGCTTTGCCATAGTCGTGTCCTCCTATCCGTTGAAAACTTTGCTCATGGGAATGCCGCGGAGACCTGCTACGGTGTAGGCGTCCCTCATCTGGGTGAGGGCGGTCACGGTGGCTTTCACGAGGTTGTGGGGGTTGGAAGATCCCTTTGACTTGGCGAGCACGTTCTGGATGCCTGCGGACTCGAAGACTGCACGCATTGCACCGCCGGCCTTGACGCCGGTACCGGGAGCTGCGGGCTTCATGAAGACGCGGGATCCGCCGTACTTGGCTTCCTGCTCGTGAGGGATGGTGGTGTTGATGACGGGAATCTTGACGAGATTCTTCTTGGCATCCTCCACGCCCTTGGCGATGGCGGCGGTAACTTCGTTGGCTTTGCCGAGGCCGTAGCCGACGACACCGTTTTCGTCTCCGACGACCACGATGGCTGCAAAGCGGAAGTGACGTCCGCCCTTGGTAACCTTGGTTACCCTCTGGATGGCGACCAGCCTGTCCTTGAGTTCAAGGTCGGAGGTCTTTACTCTTTTAACGTTTGTATTTGCCATAGTCTTTCAGATTAGAAAACCAGACCGCCTTCGCGGGCTGCATCGGCCAAACTTTTTACCCTGCCGTGGAAGAGGTAGCCGCCACGGTCGAAACTGATGGTGGTGATGCCCTTGGCGAGAGCGCGCTCGGCGATGGCTTTGCCCACCACTGCCGCGGCCTCGGTGCCGTTGAGGCCCTTGGTCTTTGCCGCGAGTTCCTTGTCGTTGGAGGCGGCGGCTACAAGGGTCTTGCCCTCCAGGTCATTGATGATCTGGGCGTAGATCTGCTTGTTGCTGCGGAACACGACCATGCGGGGACGTTCGGCGGTGCCGTTGACGTGCTTGCGGATGCGGTAGTGTATCCTTCTTCTTCTTTCTATTTTGTTGAGTGCCATAATTCAATCCTCCTGTTATTTAGCGGAAGCGGTCTTACCGGCCTTGCGGCGGAGCTGCTCACCGACGAACTTGATACCCTTGCCCTTGTACGGTTCGGGCTTGCGGAATGAACGGATTTTGGCTGCCACCTGGCCGACAAGCTGCTTGTCGCAGCTCTTGAGCAGCAGACGGGGGTTCTCACCTTTGCGCACATCGGGAAGCTCCGCCTTGACTTCGGGAGGGAGCATCATGTGGATTTCGTGGGAATAGCCGAGAGAGAAAACGAGGAGCTGGCCCTGGACGGACACACGGTATCCGACACCTACCAGTTCCTGCTGGGTGGTGAAGCCTTCGGAGACGCCGACGACCATGTTGTGCACCAGGGCGCGGTAGAGACCGTGCATGCTGCGGTGACGGGGCTGGTCGGTGGGACGCTCGAATTTGATCTGATTGTCCTCTACGGTGACTTTGATGTCGGGATCGACTTTCTGGGTCATTTCGCCGAGAGGTCCTTTAACCTTCAGAACGTTGCCGTCGAGGAGCTCTACGCTCACCCCGGACGGAAGGCTTACAGGCAATTTACCAATTCGTGACATTTGATGTACTGTTTTGTTGATTAATGGACGTAGCATAAAACTTCACCGCCGACGCCGAGCTCCCTGGCTTCCTTGTCGGTGATGATGCCCTTGGAGGTGGAGAGGATGGCGATGCCGAGGCCGTTGAGGACGCGGGGCATGTTCTCCACATCGGTGTACTGGCGCAGACCGGGACGGCTGACGCGCTCAATCTTGCGGATGGCGGGAGTCTTGGTCTGGGGGTGGTACTTGAGGGCTATTTTGATTGTGTTGTAGGGGGTGCCTTCAACTACCTTGTAGCTGAGGATGTAGCCCTTCTCACAAAGGATCTGGGTGATGGCGACCTTCATCTTGGAGGAAGGGATTTCCACGACCTTGTTGCCGGCCTGATAGGCGTTGCGAATCCTGGTGAGATAATCTGCAATAGGATCTGTCATATCGTTGTACTTTTTATTATTACCAACTTGCCTTCTTTACGCCGGGGATGAGGCCGCTGCTGGCCATCTCACGGAACTGTATACGGCTCAGGCCAAACGCCCTCATGTAGCCCTTGGGACGGCCGGTGAGGGAGCAGCGGTTGTGAAGACGCACGGGGCTGGAGTTCTTGGGGAGCTTGTCGAGAGCAGCCCAGTCACCGGCCTCCTTGAGTGCCTTTCTCTTTTCTGCGTACTTAGCAACCAGTTTTGCGCGCTTGACTTCGCGGGCTTTCATTGATTCTTTTGCCATAGTATCTTATTTGTTATGTTTCTTGAAAGGCAGTCCGAACTCGGCCAGAAGTGCGCGGCACTCCTCGTCGGTGCGGGCCGTGGTGACGAAAGTGACCTCGAGTCCGTGGATGCGGGGGTTCTTGTCGATGTCGATTTCGGGGAAGATGATCTGCTCCTTGAGACCCAGGGTGTAGTTGCCCTGTCCGTCCATCTTCTCGGCGATGCCGTTGAAGTCGCGGATGCGGGGAAGTGCAACACGGATGAGCTTCTCGAGGAATTCGTACATCTTGACGTCGCGGAGGGTGACCTTGGTTCCGATGGGCATGCCCTTGCGGAGCTTGAAGTTGGACACGTCCTTGCGGGAAGAGGTGATGAGAGCCTTCTGGCCGGTGATGAGTGCGAGCTCTTCTGCCGACTCCTCGACGACCTTGCGGTCCTGGGTGCCCTGTCCGACGCCCTCGTTGAGGGTGATCTTGACGAGCCTGGGGACCTGCATGACGGTAGTGTAGCCAAACTGCTTCATGAGCTTGTCTACGATCTGCTCCTTGTAAACTTTCTTGAGGGTGGGAACGTATCCTGCGGGCAGGGCCTTGACCTCAACTTTTTCTGCTTTCTTTGCCATAATTACTTGATCTCCTCACCTGATTTTTTAGCGATACGGACTTTCTTGCCGCCCTCTACCTTGAAACCTACGCGAGTGGGCTTGCCGCTCTTGGGGTCTATCAGGTTGAGATTGGATACATGGATGGGGGCCTCTTTCTTGATGATGCCGCCCTGGGGCTGCTTGGCGTTGGGCTTGGTGTGCCTGCTGACCATGTTGACGCCCTCTACGATGGCCCTTCCGGCCTCGGGATCCATGGCAAGGACCTTTCCGGTCTTGCCCTTGTCGTTACCGGCATTTACATACACGGTGTCGCCTTTTCTGATTCTGTTCATAGTAGATGTGTATTAAAGGACCTCCGGTGCCAGTGAAACGATTTTCATGTATTTTTCGCGGAGCTCCCTGGCCACGGGGCCGAAAATACGGGTGCCGCGAAGCTCGCCGGCGTTGTTGAGAAGGACGCAGGCGTTGTCGTCGAAGCGGATGTAGGAACCGTCGGGGCGACGGACTTCCTTCTTGGTTCTCACTACGACAGCCCTGGAGACGGTGCCTTTCTTGGCGTCCGAACCGGGGATGGCGCTCTTGACGGTGACGACGATGTTGTCGCCGACCGTGGCATAACGGTGGTTGGTACCGCCAAGTACACGGATGCAAAGGACTTCCTTGGCTCCGGAGTTGTCGGCCACCTGTAAACGTGTTTCCTGCTGTATCATGACTACTTGGCTTTTTCTACGATTTCAACTACCCTCCAGTTCTTGGTCTTGCTCAGGGGGCGGGTCTCCATGATGCGGACGGTATCGCCCTGGCCGCATTCATTCTTCTCGTCGTGGGCAACGAACTTGGTGGTCTTCTTGACAAATTTGCCATAGAGAGGGTGCTTCTCCTTGCGCTCGACAGCCACTACGACGGTCTTGTCCATCTTGCTGCTGACCACTGTCCCTACTCTTTCCTTGCGAAGATTTCTTTCCATACTGTTGCGAATTAGGAGTTCTGGGTTTCTTTTTGGGCGAGGATAGTGATCATAAGAGCGATATCCTTGCGGGTCTTCTTGAATTTGGAAGTGTCCTCCAACGGGGAAATGGCGTGATTGATTTTCATGTTGTCGAGATTGTTCTTCTCGATCTGGATGCGGTCGCGCAGGTCTGCTACAGACATTTCGCGTGCTTCTGCTGCTTTCATTTTCCTTTCTCCGTTAAATTATTCCACATAATCCCTGCGCACCACGAACTTGGTGGCGATGGGGAGCTTGCCGGCGCCGAGGCGCATGGCCTCGCGGGCGGTTTCGAGGGAAACACCGTCGGCCTCGAAGATGATGCGGCCGGGGGTGATGGGGGCGACGAATGCGTACGGATCGCCTTTACCTTTACCCATACGGGTGTCCAGAGGCTTCTTGGTGATGGGCTTCACGGGGAATACCCTGATCCAGATCTGGCCTTCACGGTTCATCCGGCGGGAGATGGCCTGACGGGCCGCCTCGATCTGCTGCGCGGTGAGCCAGCAATTTTCAAGGGTCTTGATGCCGAAGGAACCGAATGCGAGCTGGTTGCCCCTCTGGGCGTTGCCCTTCATGCGGTTCTTCTGTTCCCTTCTGAACTTGGTTCTCTTAGGCTGTAACATTGTAGTATTACTTTAAAAAATATATTCCTAAAACCCTAAATTGTTGATTTTCAGCGGTTTACCCCACTTCAAGCGCGAATTTAGGACTGCAAAGTTAGTAAAAAATTCTCAATCTGCAAGTGTTTTACAAGAATTTTTAAAACATTTTGGACGCGGAATCTGAAAGCTAACTGCGCTTTTTCCGGCAACTTACGCACTGCGGCCCAAAATTTTTTCCAACATTTTGGACGCGGAATTTCAGCGCCCCCGGAAGGCTCCTGCAACGGCCGACCCGCCACAGTCCCGCCTCAGGTTTCCCGAATGGCTCGGATTTTGTTTATATTTGCGGCATGAAAAAATTGGCAGTCATACTTGCCGCGGCTCTCCTCTCCTTTCTTGCGGTCCCGCAAACCGCACAGGCACAGGCCCTTGACAACGGGGTCAGGGAGCGCGTGCGCAACATAGACTTCCGCAAGGTGTCGGGCTTCCCCATGTACTACGAGGTTCACGACGGGGACACGACTTTCTTCGACACCCTCGACCCCATCTGGGTCTTCCCCCGCGGGCGCGGCTTCAAGAAGGGCAAGGACTGGCGCAAGGAGTACCGCCTCGTCTACAACTTCAACAAGATTTACCCTTACGCCCTCGTGGGCCGCAAGATGATGGCCCAGGTCGACAGCACCATCGCCGCCGACGCCAGGAAAAAGTCGCTCCGCAACCAGTACATCAGCCAGGTCGAGAAGGAACTGCTCAACCTCTTCTCGAAGGACATCAAGAACATGACGACCTCGCAGGGCGTGCTGCTCCTCCGCCTCGTCGACAGGGAATGCGGCATGAGCGCATACAGCATAATAAAGGAATACGAAAACAGCTTCGCCGCCAACTTCTGGCAGGTCGTGGCGAAACTCTTCTCGCAGGACCTCAAGTCGCGCTACGACCCCAAAGGCAGGGACGCCAACATCGAGGAGCTCGTAACGATTTGGGATTCAGGCAACTGGGACCAGTTCTACTATTCCGTGTTCTGGGAGGCCCCCAAAAAGACCGTCATTCAGGCCGAACGCCTGCAGAGCGAGGTGAAACAGAAAAAGAAGAAGTAGCCGTATCGAACACGGCATGCGGCTGCCCGCCGCCTATCCAGTCCTCAAGAATGACGAGGCGCCGTCCCCCCGGGAGAGCGGCGTCAAGGCCCTGGTGGAAGTGCCCGAATATGCAGTAGTCCTCCTCCCTGCCGAGGGCGAAGCGGTACAGGGGCTCGCTCTCATCCCCTTTGAACACATATCCTGCGTGACGCTTGCGGCCGCCGCCCGACCATGCACCGGCAATGCGGAAGGCGATCCAGGGATGAAGCGTGCTGAAGAGGCGCCGGGCCAGCCGGGAGCGGAACACCTTGAGCGTAAGGCCGTACCGGAAACTCGAGCCGCCCAGGGCGTCGCCGTGCCCGAGACAGAAGGTCCTGTCGCCGAGCCTGACGCTGAGGGGCTGCTCGACGCGGCGTATGCCGACGCTGTCGAAAAAGTCGCGGCTCCAGAGGTCGTGGTTGCCGGGAATGAAGCAGACCTGCACTCCGGCGGCGGCAAGGCTGATGAGGCGCGCAAGCACCCTCGCGCCCTCCCTGGGCACGACGTCCCTGTATTCGTACCAGAAATCCCAGATGTCGCCCAGAAGGTACAGGGCGAGGGCGTCGTCGGGTATGGTGCCGAGGAACCGCAGGAAGCGTTCCTCCCTTTCGGAAGGGTCGGCCTCCTTCAGGCCGAGGTGTACGTCGGAAACGAAGTATACCAGCGTGCGCTCCATCAGGCGAGGAAGATGAGCACCAGGAGGCCGGCGAGCGCGCAGTAGAGGCCGAACCACCGCAGGCCCGCCTTGCGCACGACGGTGATCATGGCCTTGCAGGCGAAGAGGCCGCTCACGAAAGCTGCTGCGAAGCCCAGCAGGAGCGGGCCCACGCCCACCGACGAGGCCGCGAAGTCGCCGCTTACGAGGTCGAGGAACATCTCGCCGAGTATGGGGACGAGCACCATGAGGAACGAGAACTGCGCCATGCCCGAGCGCCCTACTCCGCAGAGCAGGCCGGTGCTGATGGTCGTACCAGAGCGCGACAGGCCGGGAATGACGGCCAGCGCCTGGCCCACGCCCACGACGAACGCCTGCCAGAAGGAGACGCCTCCCCGGTATTCTTTGGCTTGCGTGACCTTCCCGGACAGAAAGTCGCTGAGGACGAGGAGCAGGGCCGTGACGAGCAGAGCCACGCCGACGACCAGCAGAGAGCTGAAGGCGGCCTCGACGGCGTCCTTGAAGAAGAGGCCCACGACAAGGACGGGAATCATGGAGACGCACAGTTTGGCGATGTAGTCGGTCTCGTCGTTGTATTTGAACTTGAAGAGGCCGCAAAGGAGGCTCCATATCTGCTTGCGGAATACCACTATCGTGGCGAGCACCGTGGCGGCATGGACCGTCACTTCGAAAATGAGGTCGCCGGAGGGCTCGACGCCCAGGAGGGCCTTGCCTATGGCGAGATGCCCGCTGCTGCTCACGGGGAGGAATTCGGTGAGTCCCTGCACGAGGCCGAGCAGGATTGCCTGTAACCAGTCCATAATTATTTCTTGTCTTCGAAGCGGCCCATTACGGCTACCACCTCCATCACGATGCCGGCGATTATGACGAGCGGCGCCGCGACCAGGCGGCGGAAGTCGAACATGGCGTAATTGAATACATCAGGGTCCTTGCTGCCGCCCCCGATCATGAGGATGTAACCGGCTGCCATCACCAGCACGCCGGCGAGCATGAGCCGCAGGCCCTTCTTGGTAATTGCCATCTTTTCCATATCAATAATATAATTCGTCCTTGTTGAGTGTAACGAGCCTGCCGACCACGAGCCAGGTGCTCACGACGCATATCAGGATGCCTGATACGACCACCACTCCGGCCACCACGAGGAGCGAGCTCGTCTGGAGGACGGAGAAAATCTGGGGGAAGCCCGTGCGCAGGAGGTAGAGCGCCCCGCCCAGCAGCACAAGCGCGATGAGCGAGGCCAGCAGGCCCTGCACCAGGGCCCCGCGCATGAAGGGCTTGCGGATGAAGGATCGGGTGGCGCCCACGAGCTGCATGGTGTGGACGGTGAAGCGGCGGGAGAAAACGTTGAGCCTTACGGTGTTGTTGATGAGTACGAAGGAGATGAAGAGAAGCAGGGCGATGAATATCCCCAGGACCAGCGAAATCCGGGCGAGGTTGCTGTTGAGGGCCTCGACGAGCGACTGCTGCCATTCGACCTCCTGCACCACGGGCGATGCAGAGAGGACCCTGCGGACCACGGCGACGCTGTCGGGATGGACGTAGGAGGCCGCGAGCGTAATGTCGAGCGACAGGGGCACGGGCGAGGTCTCGAAGACGGAGAGGAAGTCGGCGCCGAGCATCTTTTCGAGCTCGGCGGTGCCTTCTTCGCGGGTGACGAAGCGTGCGGCCTTGATGTAGGGGAGGGTTTCGACCGACTTCTTGTAGGCGAGGGCGTCCTGGTCGGTGGCATCGGGAACGAGGATCACCGAGAGCTGGAGGTTCTCCTTGAAGTAGTCGGATACGGCTCGGGCGTTGACGAGCAGGAGCGTGGCGACGCCTACGAGGAGCAGCACGAGACTGATGCTGATTATGCTCGAGGCATAGGCGTTGCGGAGGCGCCGGCGGATGGTCTTGCTTTCTTCTTTCTTGGACATAAACTCCCAAATAGACCTCAAATATACTAAATTATCCTTTTTTCAAAAAAAATTCTTATCTTTGTAGCTGATGGCAGAAAATGTAAAAAGAGTCCTGTTCGTTAATTCCGAGATGTACCCCTATCTCCCGGAATCCCCCATCGCGAACATCGCGCGGCAGCTGCCGCAGAGCATCCAGGAGCGCAAGAAGGAGATCCGCTCCTTCATGCCCCGCTACGGCCTCATCAACGAGCGCAAAAACCAGCTCCACGAGGTCATCCGCCTCTCGGGCATGAACATCATCATCTCCGACATCGACCACCCCCTCGTCATCAAGGTCGCATCCATCTCCTCGGCCCGCATCCAAGTCTATTTCATCGACAACGAGGACTACTTCCGCCGCAAGGCCCTCTTCCACGACGACAAGGGCGCCTTCTTCCCCGACAACGACGAGCGTGCCATCTTCTACGCCCGCGGCGTCCTCGAGACCGTCAAGAAGCTCCGCTGGGCCCCCGACGTCATACACTGCCACGGCTGGATATCCCACCTCGTCCCCGCCTACCTCAAAAAGGCCTACAAGGACGACCCCATCTTCTCCTCCAGCAAAATAGTCCTCTCCCTCTACGACGACACCCCCGACGAGCCCTTCAACAGCTCCTTCGCCTCCAAGGCGGCCTGGGGCGGCCTCGATGTCAAGGACCTTGGCCACCTCACCAAGGCGGCAGACGGCACAAATCTTGCGAAGACCGCCATCCAGTACGCCGACGGCATCATCCTCGGATCGCCCGACATAAGGCCCGATGTGCTCAGGTATGCGCGCTCCCGCAAGCTGCCTCTCATCCCCTTCAGCCAGGAGGCCCTCGAGGACGGCAGCTACATGGAAGCGTACAACGCTTTTTACGACACCATTTAAGATGAAACTCCCCCTCCCTGCCATGGCGGCGGCCCTCATGTGCTGCATCGCTTGCGTGGACATCGATACCGAACTGGGCTCCAACCTCGTCCCCGTCGACCAGACATACACCGTCCACGTCGTCCGCACCCCCTTCCCCGAGGGTGTCATCAGCACGCGCCTCACCGATTCGCTCTCCGGCTATTCGCAGACCCGCATCACCATAGGCGCCATACGTGACGGGCAGTTCGGTCTCACCGGCCGCAGCAGCGTCTTCACCCTCGTCCCCGTCAAGGACACGCTCGACTTCGGCAATGCGGCTGCCGCAAAGGTGGTCCGCTTCCACTTCGCCGCAGCGCTCGACAGCGTATCCGTCGCCTCCACGGACCAGGCCCCCATCATCCAGCAGGTAAGGGTCCATTCGCTCTCCGAGCCCATCGACCCGGGGCGCGACTTCGACTGCCTGGGCAGCGTAAAGGTCGACGAGAGCCGCACGATAGCAAAAGGCACGCCCACCGTCAACGGCACCGACTCCCTGAGCTTCGACTTCACCGAAGAGTACGCCCGCCGCTTCCTCGCCCTCACGCAGGACGACCTTTCCAGCTTCAGCTCCTACGCCCGCAAAATCCCCGGCATACGCATCAGCACCGACGCCCCGTCCGGCATGGGCGGCCGCATCGGCATCTACGACCTGCAGGTCGGTTACAGCTCCTCAAGCGGCTACGTCTCGGGCAATTACGCCTCCCTGCACCTGCTCTGCGACTACGACCTCGACGGCACCCCCGAGAAGGACACCACCTTCAGGTTCATCTACGGCCTGATGGACTTCACGGACGTGGATTCGCTCTTCACCAACTCCACCCGCGGCAATTTCCCCGAGTATTCGCTCAACCTCACCTCGCACGAGAGCCGTCCTCTCGCGGGAGTGGCGGGCAGCACCATACCCATCGAGGGCGGAGGCGGCCTCAAGCCCGTCGTCTCGGCCCTGGGCCTCAAGCACATGGCGGAGGATGCGATACGGGCCGAGGGCGGCGACCCCGCGACCGCCGTCATCAACAAGGCGTCGCTCATCTTCCCCTTCCCCTTCCCCGACGACTACCGCCAGATGTACAAGTTCCCGCAGGTCCTTTCGCCCGTGTGCCGCCTGCGCCAGAACGACACCCTCGTCACCTTCGCCTCCCTCACCGACGCCGGATCCTCCGACGAGAACCAGGGCGCCATCAACCGCAGCACCCTCGTCTATGAACCAGACGTGACCTACCATCTCCAGGAGCTCCTCAAGATAAACGAGAGCCCCGTTGCAGGCGAGGCGTCCACCGCGGCAGTCAGGCGCGCCAAGCTGCTCGGCGGCGAATATGACATCTGGCTGATAATCACCGCCCACGAGACCGTCACCACCGAGAGCAGCACCAGCCAGCTCAACGATTACTACAACATGCTCGCCTACCAGAACTACTACAACTCCATGTACGGCGGCTATGGCGGATACGGCTACGGCTATGGATACGGCAGCTACGGATACGGCTACAATTCATACTCCAATTACTACAGTATGATGATGCTGGCAAGCCTGTACGGCAGCACCGGCACTTCCACCTCCACCACCGACATGCTCGACAAGGACCGCTACTACAGCGGCACCCTCTACGGCCCCCTGTGGGAGGACGCCTCCCTCCGCCCGAGGCTCGAACTCACCTTCTCGCTGGCCAATTCGGAGTAAAAATAAGCATCCTTATATTATATTTCCCAAAAAATAATTATTTTTGTGGTTAATTTGGCGTTTTGTCCGCCAGACTGACCACAATATGACCAACAGGAAAGACCTTTCGTTCTGGCAGATGTTCAACCTCAGCTTCGGATTCTTCGGAGTGCAGATTGCCTATGCCCTGCAGAGCGCAAACATCAGCCGCATCTTCGCCACCCTGGGCGCAGATCCCCATCAGCTGTCATTCTTCTGGATACTCCCGCCCCTCATGGGCATGATAGTCCAGCCCCTCATCGGCAAATGGTCCGACCGCACCTGGACCAGGATGGGCCGCCGCAAGCCCTACCTGCTCATCGGCGCCATCATCGCCGTCCTGGTGATGATATTCCTGCCCAACGCCGGCTCGCTCCATTTCAGCACCCGCGTGTTCCTCGGGCTCAACGCCGCCATGTGGTTCGGCCTCTTCAGCCTCATCTTCCTCGACACCAGCATCAACGTGGCCATGCAGCCCTTCAAGATGATGGTCGGCGACATGGTAAGCGAAAAGCAGAAGGCCACCGCCTACAGCATACAGAGCTTCCTGTGCAACGCCGGCTCGCTGGTGGGCTACCTCTTCCCCATCTTCTTCACCTGGATAGGCATCGCCAACACCGCCCCCGAGGGCGTGGTCCCCGACAGCGTAATCTACAGCTTCTACGTGGGCGCCGCCATCCTCATCCTCTGCGTGCTCTACACCTTCGTCAAGGTCAAGGAGATGCCCCCCAGGGAGTACGCCGAGTTCCACGGAATCGACCCTTCCAAGGCTGAGGAGAAGAAGTCCGAGGGCCTGTTCAAGCTCCTTGTCAAGGCCCCCAAGACCTTCTGGACCGTAGGCCTCGTGCAGTTCTTCTGCTGGGCCGCCTTCCTCTACATGTGGACCTACACCAACGGCGCCATCGCCCGCAACTGCTGGAGCACCACCGACGTCGCCAGCGCCGAATACCAGGCCGCCGGCAACTGGGTGGGCGTGCTCTTCGCCGTCCAGGCCGTAGGATCCATCCTCTGGGCGCTGGTCATCCCGCGTTTCAAGAACCTCAAGCTGGCCTACGTGGTGAGCCTGCTCGTCGGCGCCGCGGGATTCGCGAGCGTGATGTTCATCCACAACCAGTATGTCCTGTTCCTGAGCTACTTCCTCATCGGATTCGCCTGGGCCGCGATGCTCGCGCTCCCCTTCACCTTCCTCACCAACGCCCTCGAGGGCAACCCGTACATGGGCAGCTACCTGGGCCTTTTCAACTGCACCATCTGCCTGCCGCAGATAGTCGCAGCCGCCACCGGAGGACTTGTCATCAGCCTCGTAGGCGGCAGCCAGGGCGCGATGCTCCTGATTGCCGGAGTCTACCTGGTGCTGGGCGCTTGCAGCGTGAGCCTCATCAAGATAAAATCTCACCAACAAACCAATTAATACTAACTACACTCTCAATGAAAAGGATTTTAACCGCAGTATCTATCCTCCTTCTGGGGCTCATAGGTACAAATGTATCCGCCCAGAACGGATACCAGGTCAAGGGAGTCGTAGTCGATTCCATGGGACCCGTAATCGGCGCCACCGTCCTTGAGGCGGGCACCGCCAACGGCACCCCCACCGGGCTCGACGGCGACTTCGTCCTTACCGTTTCCAGCGCAGATGCAGTTGTTGAAGTGAGCTGCATCGGCTATGCGACACAAACCTTCAAGGCCAGTGCCGTACCCGCAGAGATCTTCATGGTCGAGGACACCGAGTTCCTCGATGACGTGGTGGTCATCGGCTACGGTACCGTCAAGAAGAGCGACCTCACCGGCAGCGTCTCCACCGTCAAGGCCGACGAGATCAACAAGGGTGTCATCACCACCCCCGCCGACCTCCTGCGCGGCAAGACCGCCGGCGTCGTCGTCACCTCCGGTTCCGGCATGCCCGGATCCGCCGCAACGGTGCGTATCCGCGGCGGCGCCTCCCTGAGCGCAGACAGCAACCCCCTGTACGTCATCGACGGCCTGCCCGTATCCAACGACGGCATCTCCGGCATGTCCGACCCTCTCTCCTCCATCAACCCCGAGGACATCGAAAGCTTCACCGTCCTCAAGGACGCTTCCGCCACCGCAATCTACGGTTCCCGCGCATCCAACGGCGTTATCGTGATTACCACCAAGAAGGGCTCCAAGACCGCTTCCGCCATCCCTCATGTCGCTGTCGACTTCACCACCTCAGTCAACACCGTGTGTGGAAAATACAACAACCTGCTCGACGCAGAGGGCATCACCCAGCTCATCCGCACCTTCTACGGCAGCAACTCCGCAGCGGAGCAGCACCTGGGCATAAACGGACAAATCTACGACACCGACTGGCAGAAGGAAATCTACCAGATCGCACCCACCTACGACGGCAACGTCTCCGTCAACGGCAAGCTCGGCTTCCTGCCCTACCGCGTATCCGGCGGCTTCATGAGCCAGAAAGGTACCCTCAGGGGCTCCCAGATGAACCGTGGCACCCTCTCGCTCAACCTCTCGCCCACCTTCCTTGACAAGCACCTCTCCGTCAATCTCAACGGCAAGGGCACCTACGCCAAGAACTGGTACGCCAACCAGAGCGCAATCGGCGCCGCCAACCACTACGACCCCACCAAGCCCGTCTACAACGACAACCCAGGCTATAACCTCAACGGCTATACCGCATGGTACGACGCAGCCGGCAACATCAACTCCATGGCCACCATGAACCCCGTTGCCCTGCTCTACGACAAGACCGACTTCGCAGACGCCTACCGCTTCATCGGCAACGCGCAGTTCGACTACAAGGTCCACGGTTTCGAAGACCTCCGCTTCAACCTCAACCTCGGTATCGACTGGGCCACTTCCGGCGGCATCACCGAGCTCGCACAGGGCTCCGAGGCCTCCATGCACAACACCAACCAGTCCGGCTCCGGCTCCCACACCGAATACAGCTACGGCCGCCGCGACACCACCCTCGAATTCTACGGCGACTACAACCACACCTTCGCCGACATCCACAACGTAGACCTCATGGCAGGTTACTCCTGGCAGCACTTCTACAACGAGAGCAAGAGCGACTCCTACAAGCTTTCAGACCCCGCCCAGTCCCTGGGCAACTCCGTCTGGAAGGGCGAGCTCTACCTCATCTCCTTCTTCGGCCGCGCCAACTACGCCCTCGCCGACAAGTACCTCTTCACCGCCACCCTCCGCGCCGACGGCACCTCCCGCTTCCAGAACCACAAATGGGGCATCTTCCCCTCCGTGGCCTTCGGCTGGAACATCCTCAAGGAGAACTTCGCCGAGAAGCTCGCCGACACCATGTCCACCTGGAAGCTCCGTCTGAGCTGGGGCCAGACCGGCCAGCAGGCCGTGGGCGGCTACTATGACACCTTCGCCCAGTTCCTCACCACCCAGCTCGGCTCCTACTACTTCACCGACGGCACCGGCTACACCAATCCCATCGTAGCCACCGCCTACAGCGCCGACCTCCGCTGGGAAACCACCACCACCTACAACATAGGCATGGACCTCGGTTTCTGGGACGACCGCCTCACCGCCAGCCTCGACCTCTACAAGCGGGACACCGACGACATCCTCAACTACATCCCCGTCCCCGCGCTGAGCAACCTCTCCAACTACCTCAACACCAACATCGGTTCCATGACCAACATGGGTGTCGAGCTCGGCCTCAACGCAGTGCTCATCGAGAAGCGTGACATGAGCTGGACCGCCGGCCTCAACGTCGCCTACAACCACAACGAGATCACCAAGCTCACCGCATCCGACGAGAACGCCACCGGCGTCGAAACCGGCGGCATCTCCGGCGGTACCGGCAACAACGTGCAGATGTTCCAGGTAGGATACCCCATCTCCACCTTCAACCTCTACAAGCAGGTCTACGACAAGAACGGCAACCCCATCAACGGCGTCTACGTCGACAAGAACAACAACGGCGAAATCACGGCCGACGACAAGTACCTCAACCACCACGCCGATCCCGACTACACCTTCGGCTTCAACACCAACTTCACCTGGAAGAACTGGAACGCAGCCCTCAGCGGCCACGCCTCCATCGGCAACTGGGTCTACAACAACGTAGCCTCCGACACCGAAATGCTCGCCGACCTCTGGACCAACCAGTTCGTCAGCAACCGCGTCGCCTCCGCTCCCACCTCCATGTTCTCACAGGCCCAGTACCTCTCCGACTACTACCTGCAGGACGGCTCCTACCTGAAGTTCGACAACTTCACCGTCGGATACACCTTCCCCAGGCTCTTTGCCGTCAACGCCGACCGCTACGCCTCCCTCAATGTCTTCGGAACGGTACAGAACATCTACTGCCTGACCGGTTACACCGGAGTCGACCCCGAAATCTTCGGCGGCATCGACAACAACCTCTACCCCCGTCCGAGAACCTTCATCCTCGGTGTCAAGTTCAACTTCTAATACAGGAACGAGATTATGAAACACATTAAATATATCATCGGTGCCGTTCTTGTAGCCCTCGCAGCAAACTCCTGCGTCTGGGATCTCAACGTAACACCCATCGACCCCAACTCCAACACCGGCGACAAGGCCCTCATTGACGAAGCCTCGTTCAACAGCTTCCTCGCCGGCGTGTACCTGGGCTTCGCGACCTCCGGCTACTACGGAGCCAACGGCGACCCGTCCATCTCCGGACTCGACGGCGGCGCCTCCCAGTATATCCGCGGCCTCTATCACCACAGCGAGCTCACGACCGACGAAAGCGTCTGCGGCTGGAACGACCAGACCATCAAGAATTTCCACTGGATGAACTGGACCACCGACGACACCTTCATCTACGCCTTCTACTCACGTATCTTCATGGTGGTCGGCATGGCCAACGAATTCATCCGCGAGGCCAAGGCCAGCGACGTCGAATTCGCATCCAAGCAGCAGATGATAGACGAGGCCCGCGTGCTCCGCGCCATCAGCTACTACCACGCCATCGACAACTTCGGCAACGTCCCCTTCGCCGACGAGACCGCCATCGTGGGCGCAGTTCCTTCCCAGATCAAGCGCGCCGACCTCTACAACTGGCTCGTCGACGAGCTCACCGATCTCGTCAACAACAGCGCCCTTCCCGAGAAGGCCGCCACCACCTACGGCCACGCCAACAAGAGCGTCGCAAAGTTCCTCCTTGCCAAGGTCTACCTCAACGCCGAGGTGTTCGCCGGCGAGAAGGCCTACGACAAGTGCGCAGCCGTGCTGAAGGACCTCATGGACGACGGCTACAGCCTCCATACAACCCCCAACGGCACCCTCTCCGCATATCAGGACCTCTTCGCAGCCGACAACAACCTCTGCACCGACGAAATCATCTTCCCCATCGAGCAGGACTACACCAACACCAACAGCTACGGTGCGACCAACTACATCATCTTCGCCTCCACCGGCGGCCAGATGGATGCATTCGCACAGGGCATTTCTTCCGGCTGGGGCGGCCTGCGCATGACCCCCGAATTCTACAACAAGTTCGACTCAAAGGACGCCCGCGCCCTCTTCTACACCGCCACCCAGCAGGCTGACATCGACGACATCGGCGAATTCTCCAACGGTTATGCCTTCATGAAGTTCACCAACGTCCTCAGCACGGGCGACGTCCCCAACAAGACCTGGAACGAAGATGACCAGGTATGGGTCGGCCCCGGTTTCGTCAATACCGACTTCCCCATGATGCGCTATGCAGACGTTCTGCTCATGGCAGCGGAATGCGAGGCCCGCGGCGCCGCCGTTGACGGCTACGCAGGATTCAACGCCGTCCGCGCACGCGCCGGCCTCGGATCCATCGCCGCTCCCACTCTCCAGAATATCCTCGACGAGCGTGCCCGCGAACTCTATCAGGAATGCTGGCGCCGCAACGACCTTATCCGCTACGGCCTCTTCACCACCGGCGACTACCTCTGGCAGTGGAAGGGCAACGTCAAGGACGGCAAAGCCGTGGATTCCTACAGGAACCTGTTCCCCATCCCCGACAGTGACCGCCTCGCCAACTCCCTCCTCGAGCAGAATGACGGTTACGACAAATAGTATTGCCTTATGAAGAAAGTTTTATCATTCATACTTGCAGCCCTGGCGGGCATTGCCGCCGTTTCCTGCGTACAGGAGAAACCGGCTGTCTTCGATGACTCCCTGGCAACAGCCCCTGTCATCCTGTCCTCCAACGTCTCCGAAGACGGGGTTTCCGTAACCTTCACTCCCGGCTACTTCGGCCAGAGCTTCAACTCCGAGATGCCGGTCAACCATTCGCTCGTCATCGTCTCCCTCAACGGCGAGAGCGTCACCAAGATCCTCACCTCCTCGGTTTCCGAGAACGTAATCTCCGTCAGCGCCAAGACCCTCAGCCGCGCCCTCATCACCCTCGGGTGCAACGAAGGCGACCGCGTCAACCTGGAACTCTCCCTGCGTGCCTCCATGCAGGACCAGGCCCGTGACAACGGCCTCAACGGCTACGTCGAGTCAGTGGGCCGCGTAACGGTCAACGGCTTCGAGGTCACAGTGCCTCAGGGCAGCCCTTACGAGGGATTCGACGAGGTGAGCACATGGTCCGTCATCGGTTCCCTGTCCGAATATGGCATCAGCTGGGACGGCGACCTCCAGATGTGGACCGACGGCAACACCCACGTGGCAGCCCACGTCAAGCTCGCAGCAGACGACGAATTCAAGTTCCGCAAGGACCAGGATTGGGGCGTCAACATGGGCGGCGACTTCGGCGGACTCGACACCGAATTCGATGTGACCCAGGACGGTCCGAACATCAAGGTCGGCGCTGCCGGCGTCTTCGACATCTTCTACGACGCTTCCAGCAACAAGGCCTGGATATCCGAGGCCTTCGACCCGTATCCCGAGTACACCCAGAGCAGCAACTGGTCCGTCATCGGAGCACTCTCCAAGTACGGCATCAGCTGGAACGGCGACATCGCCATGGTCTCCGACGGCACCAACCACGTCGCCCTCGGCGTCGCCCTCGGTGCAGACGACGAATTCAAGTTCCGCCAGGACGCCGACTGGGCAGTCAACCTGGGCGGTGACTTCGGCGGACTCGACACCGAATTCGCCGTCACCCAGGACGGTCCGAACATCGCAGTCGGTGCGGAAGGCGTCTATGACCTCTTCGTCAACCCCGGCGCCGGCACCGCAACCGTGACCGCCGCATCCGGAGCCAAGGTCAGCGGCATCATCTCCACTCCAGAGGAGCCCACTCCCGTCGAAATCACCGGCTGGAACATCATCGGCCTCAACGGCGACTGGGACAACGACATCCTCGCCTCCGAGGACGGCAACGTCTGGACCGCAGTCATCACCGCAACCGAAGACACCAAGTTCAAGTGGCGCAAGGACGGCGCTTGGGACGAGAACTACGGCATGTCCCAGGATGAAGGCTACGCCTACACCCTCGGAGTCGCATTCCCCGCAGTTGCAGGCGGTGCCGATATCCCCATAGCCGCAGGCATGTACAAGGTGGTCCTCGACCTTGACGCCCTCACCATCACCGTGAGCGAGGCAAGCTTCGAGCTCCCCGACATCGACCTCAGCCAGTACGAAGAGCTTGAGGACGACATGTCCGGCGCCGGCACCTGGGGCATCATCGGTCCCGCAGTCTCCGACTGGAGCACCGACGTCGACCTCCAGAAGATTCAGGACGATCCCGAAATCTGGGGCGCCATGAACGTTCCTTTCCAGGCCGACAAGTTCAAGTTCCGCGGCAACGACGAATGGGGCGACTACGACCTCGGCGGCGGCGAATTCGCCATCGAGACGCCCATCATGCTCTCGAAGGGCGGCAGCGACATCACAGCCGAACGCGGCGTCTACACCGTATTCCTCTATCCCACCTATGGCCTGGCCTACCTTGTCCAGGGCAGCGGCGAAGTACCCGTTTCCGACAAGCCCGCCGCATGGTCCCTCATCGGCACAATCGGCGGCACCGGCTGGGACACCGACTTCGACCTCACGAACACCAGCGGCGACGTCTGGAAAATCTCCAACTTCGAGATGAACGAAGGCGAGGAATTCAAGCTCCGAGCAGACCACGAATGGAACAAGAGCTACGGCGGCCCTGAAGCCAACGCCCAGAGCACCATAGACGAATCGAATCCTTACGACGTCTACGAACCAGTCATCGGCGAGACATTCAGCGCAGGCAGCCTGAACATCCGCGTTCCCGCCACCGGCAGCTACGACGTCACCTTCGACTACGCCAACGAAACCATCCTCATCGAAGAGTACAAGGAGTATCCCGACCAGCTCTACATGATAGGTGAAGAATTCGGCGGCTGGGACTGGAGCTCCGACGGCGTTGTCGAGATGGTTCCCGTCATCAACAACCAGTGGGGCGGCGACGCCACCGGACAGTTCTACACCATCCGCTACATCAGCGCCGGCAAGGGCTTCAAGTTCTGCTCGCAGAGAGCCTGGAGCGGCGACTTCTGGGGCCTTGAGACCAACGACGGCTTCACCGAAGACGGCGGCAACTGTACCGTGTCCGAAGACGGCGTCTACATGGTCCACGTCGACCTCAAGAACAGCAAGGTCCACGTAGAGCCCGCCCGCGTCTACGGCACCGGCGACTGCTTCGGAGGCTGGGGCGATGAAAAAGAAGAGAACCTCATGACTGCCGACGGCAAGACCCTCAAGATCACCATTCCCACGGCTGCCAATTTCCGTGCATTCGTAGGCTCCGACATCGCCACCTCCTCCTGGTGGACCCGTGAATTCAACGTGATCGACGGCAAGCTCGTCTACCGTACCGGCGATGAGCTCGCCTCCGTCCCCGTGCTGAAAGGCCAGGTCGTCACCATCGACTTCAACGCTCTCACCGGCACCATCACCGGTGACGGCGAGGAAGAAGAGCAGGAGCCCTACTCCCTCATCGGATGGCACGCCGCCGACAGCTGGAGCACCAACGTGCCTCTTGTCGACGTCGAGGGCCAGCCCGACTGGAGGGTCGCCCAGAACATCGGCGCCAACGAAGGCAACATCGACTTCAAGTTCCGCCGCGGCGATAAATGGGTCCCCCAGATCGGCGCCGAGGACAAGAATCCCAAGAAAGTGAACGTCAAGTTCAAGGTGTCCGAGAAGACCGATGCTTCCCAAGCCGATCCCGCCAACATCCACCTCGACGGCAACGGCCTCTATGACGTGTACCTCAACGAGAAAGACCTCATCTGCTTCATCCTCGACGCCGGAACCGAATTTGCCGTTCCCACCGAGTGGGAAAGCGGCGAAACTCCCGAGCTCGACTGGTACATCATCGGCGACGCCGTGGGCGGCTGGAGCAACGAGAACGACGTCCCCTTCGAGAGCTTTGACGACAGCTGGTATGCAGCCAAGAACGTCTCCATACTCGGCGAAAAGAACTTCAAGTTCCGTGCGAACCACGCCTGGACTTATCAGCTCACCTGCCCCGGAATGCGCACGATAGGCATCATCTTCAACCTCGAAGACGGCAACGGCTCCGACAACGACATGCAGATTCCTTCCGACGGAGTGTATGACGTATATCTGTCCAAGGAACTGACCAGCGCCGTAATCCTTACCGCCGGCTCCGCCTTCGGCGGCGGCGGTGAAGAGCCCAAGGGCATTACCATCGACGGCGACTTCTCCGACTGGGATGGCATCAGTGGCGTAAGCGATGGCAACTACGAAATGTTCAAGGTTGCATCTGACGCAGACAACATCTATTTCTTCTCATGGAGAAACACCGGTGGCAGATACAGCGAAATCTGGAACGGTGAAGGTTATGTCTATTTTGGATTCGACCTCGACAACAACTCCGAGACCGGTGTCACCCTCTGGGGCAACGGCCCTCTCGAGTTTGTCGGCGTCATCTGGCCATATGGCGACCATGCCATCATCGAGGCCCCCGAAAGCGCTTACGGCCCCGACGGCAAAACCATTCCGGGTGTTGTCTGTAAAGGTGTCGTGGACGACAGCGGCGTAAAGATTGAGTTCAGTGTTCCCCGCTCTTCTCTTCCCGAGATTCCCACAACTTCCGTCCTCGCATGGAGCCGTGGCAACAAAGACCTGAATACTGTCACCTACAACGTCACCCTTTAATTAATTTGAATTTTTGGACAGGAGCCCTTGACCGGGCTCCTGTCTCCTAATAAATCTAATGTAGCAATATGAAAAGATTCTGGTATCTGGTTCTGCTGGCAGTTGTTGCCGCATCCTGCACGCCCAAGGAGCAGGAAGACCCCATAAGCCTCTCGGTCACGCCTTCCGAGCTGAGTTTCGGCGCCGAGGACAACTCCACCAAATTCGTGGTCATCACGACCAACGGCAGCTGGACGGCAGTCCCGGCCGATTCGTGGATTCACGTCAGCTCCGGCTCCGGCAGCGGCAGCGCCTCCATCTCCGTCACCGCCGACGCCAACGGCCAGAACGCCGCCCGCAGCTCGAGCATCACGGTCCAGGCCACCAAGGACGGCAAGCAGGAGAGCGTCCAGGTGACCGTAAGCCAGGGCAGCTCCGAGAAGACGGCCCTCACCGCCTCCCCCGACCTGTCCGCCTCAGGCAACGCCACCACCACCTACCAGCTGCTCGTCTACAGTTTCGCCGACAGCGACGGCGACGGCATAGGCGACTTCAAGGGTATACAGGACAAGCTCGACTACTTCGCCGGCATGGGCGTAAGGGCGCTCTGGCTCTCGCCCATCCATCCCGCCGACTCCTACCATGGCTACGACGTACAGGACTACTTCTCGGTCAGCCCCCTGTACGGCACCGAGACCGACTTCAAGAACCTTCTCGACGCCGCCCACGCCAAGGGCGTCAAGATCTACATCGACTACGTGCTCAACCATTCCGGCAAGGGCAACGACTGGTTCAAGCAAGCCCTCGCCGACCCTTCGAGCCCCTATCGCGACTACTATTTCTTCAGCTCCAACCCGTCCGCCGACTACAAGAACTTCCCCATGCTGACCGGCACTTCCTACACCGCCAGCGAATGGAAGACCGCCACCTCAGGGTCCCCCAAGCTCACGGTCACAAAGACCACCGACGCTGTCAAGACCGGCTCCTCCAACTGGAACCTCTACATGTGGCAGGACGGCCAGACGACAAAGGAACTCAGGTTCGTGGAAGAAGGCAACAAGCTCTACCTCATCACCGAAATCAACGGCACCGTCGGCATGCTCATCCGCAAATACATGAACTGGGACGCCGGCTCCAAGTTCGGAGCCTCCGGAAACGGTTCCCTCTCGGAGGGCCAGACAATGAGCCTCGTGGCCGAGGGCGCCGACATCTCCTTCACCGGTTCGGGCCGCTACAGGGTGGAAGTCACCGACTACACCACCGAGACGCTCTATTACATGGGCTGCTTCAGCGACTGGATGCCCGACCTCAACTACGGCGACCCCAAGGTATGCGAGAACAATGCCTGCTTCCAGGACCTCGCCGCCTCTGCCGACAAATGGATTGCCATGGGCATCGACGGCTTCAGGCTCGACGCCGTGCAGCACATCTGCGGCGGCATCAGCTCCTACAACAACAGCTCCAACCACACCTTCCTCCAGAAATGGTACGACCACTGCAACCAGAGCTTCAAGGCGGCCGGCCACAGCGACAACATCTTCATGGTAGGTGAAGTCTGGAACGCCCACAACACCGAAAAGAACTACTACAAGGGCATCAATTCCTGCTTCGAGTTCGGCTACTGGCCCCTCCTGTACAGGACCATTACCAATCACAACGCCTCCAGCTACGTCTCTACGGTCTCCGGCTTCGTCAACGACCACAAGGCCGTGCGCGCCGACGCCGAAACCGCCCTCTTCATGACCAATCACGACCATTCCAGCCAGACCGGAAACGGGCAGGCACGTGCCGCCGACGACCTCGGCAAGGACCTCGCAAAGGAGAAGCAGGCCGCGGCCATGATACTCACTTCGCCCGGCAAGCCCTTCGTCTATCAGGGCGAGGAGCTCGGCTACTGGGGCAACGCCGACGGCAAGGGCGACGAATACATCCGCACCCCCATACTCTGGGACAAGGCCGGCAAGGACTGCGCCAAGAAGGGTGTCAACAACAAGGTCGACTCTTCCATGCTCACCGGTTCCATCTCGGTCGAAGCCCAGGAGGCCGACGGCGAATCGCTTCTGAACGTCTACAAGGCCTGGGGGCGCCTTCGCGACGCCTATCCGGCCCTTGGCCAGGGCGACATGAGCGCCGCCGACGTCTCCGGCAGCTCGTTTGCCGCATGGTACATGAGCTCCGGCAGCCAGAAGCTGCTCGTCATCCACAACTGCGCCGCCACCGAGAAGAGCACCACCGTGTCCGACGACATGTCCCGCCCCATCGCCGTCCTGGGCAGCGGTTACTACCGCGAAAACGATCTCACCCTCGGCGCCTATTCATCCGTAGTTTTCCTCCTGTAAATGAAAAAGCCCGTCCATAAACTCCTTGTGCTGCTGCTCAGCGCTGCTGTGCTGCCCGCCCTTGTCTGCTGCTGCCAGAAGCCCTCCGAAGAAGAGACGTCCGGCGGCCAGGAGAACCAGACCGATCCCGGCAACCAGACAGACCCCGTCGACCAGCCGGCCACCGTGGCGGTCCCTGACTTCGCCCGCGGCGCCGACGTGAGCTGGGTGTCTGAAATGGAACACGACGGCAAGACTTTCCGCACCGCCGACGGCACCGTCGCCGACATCTTCGAAGTCCTCAAGGAAACCGGCATGAACTCCATACGCCTGCGCGTGTGGGTCAATCCCACAGGCGGCTGGAGCGGAAAGGACGACTGCGTGGCACTGGCAAAGCGCGCCACGGCTGCAGGAATGGCGGTGATGATAGACTTCCACTACAGCGACTTCTTCGCCGACCCTTCGCGCCAGGACTTCCCCAAGGACTGGGCCTCCGACAAGTCCGACCTCCAGAAGACCGTCGCCCACGTGCAGGAGCACACCAACGACGTGCTCCAGGCCCTCAAGAGCGAGGGCGTCTCGCCTGCGTGGATACAGGTGGGCAACGAGACCCGCAACGGCTTCCTGTGGCCCCTGGGCCAGCTGTGGGCCTATCAGGGCTCGACTCCGGGCGGCTGGGGCAACTTCGCCCGGCTCTACTCCGCCGGCTACTCGGCAGCCAAGGCCGTCTTCCCCGACGCCCTCGTCATGCCCCACATCAACAACGCCTACGACGACAATGACTGGTGGTTCAAGGAGCTCAAGGCCCGCAGCTGCAAGTTCGATGCGATAGCCCTTTCGCACTATCCCCAGACCAACTCGAAGATGACCCCCGAGCAGATGAACGCCAGCGCCTTCACCCGCATCAAGACCCTCGCCGCCACCTACGGCGTGCCGGTCTTGATTTCCGAGACCGGAGTCAAGTTCTCGACCGAAAGCGAGAGCGCCGCGGTGCTCAAGGCTTTCATGGACGGGGTGACCGCCATCCCGCAGTGCAAGGGCGTATTCTACTGGGAGCCCGAGGTCTACGGCTGGTGGAAGCCCTCCGTCTACACCACCCTGGGCTGGAACGCCTACGACATGGGCGCCTTCAACTCCAACGGCCGCCCTTCAAGCATACTGAACGCTTTCAAATAATAACTCGTCATATGAAAAAGCTCTTATTCGCAGCCGCAGCACTGCTCTCCCTCGTCTGCTGCACCAGGAAGGCACAGAGTCCGCACCCCGCCTGGACCTACAACAGCGTCGTCTACGAAGTGAACGTGCGCCAGTTCTCCCCCGAAGGCACTTTCAAGGGCGTCGAAGCCCAGCTTCCCCGCCTGCGGGACCTCGGAGTCGACGTCCTCTGGCTCATGCCCATGTACGAGATAGGCGCCGAAGGCCGCAAGGGCACCCTCGGATCCTACTACGCAATCTCAGACTACAAGAAAGTCAACCCCGAATTCGGCACCATGGAGGACTTCGAGAGCCTGCTTGCCGAGGCCCACAAACTGGGATTCAAGGTCATACTCGACTGGGTTGCCAACCAGACCGCACCCGACAACGTGTGGATGACCGAAAAGCCCGCCGAATTCTACGAAAGGGATGCCGACGGCAACGCCATCTGGGAATACGACTGGACCGACACCCGCAGCCTCAACTACGACAACGAGGAGGTCTGGTGGGCCCAGGACGACGCCATGCGCTTCTGGCTCGAAAAGGGCGTGGACGGCTTCAGGTGCGACGCCGCCGGTGAAGTCCCCGCCGAGTTCTGGTACGGCATCCTTCCCAAGATGAACGCCGACTATCCCGACATTTACCTCCTCGCCGAGGCCGAAAGGGACAACCTCGCCGACCCTCTGGTAACTTTCGACGCCAACTACGCCTGGGAGCTCCACCACCTGCTCAACGGCCTGGCCCAGGGCAGCCGCAGCGTCCAGGACCTCAAGGACTACGTGGAGCGCGACGCCGCCCGCTTCCCCAAGGAAGCCTTCCGTCTCACCTTCACCTCCAACCACGACGAGAACTCATGGGCCGGCACCGAGTTTGAGCGCGAGGGCGCCGCAGCCGACGCCTGCGCCGTTCTCTGCTTCACCCTCCCGGGCAGCCAGCCCCTCATCTACACCGGACAGGAAATCGGCCTGAGCAGGCGTCTTGAGTTCTTTGAGAAGGACCCCATCACCGACTGGTCTGCAAACGAATACACCGTATTCTGGAAGAAATTGGTGGATCTCAAGCACTCCAACCCCGCACTCGCAGCAGGCGAGAAGGGAGGAGATATCGTATGGTGGGAGACACCCGGCGCCGACGGCGTGGTAGCTTTCCACCGCGAAGTCAAGGGCAACAAGGTCATCGTCCTTGCCAACTTCGGGCAGGCGAGCCAGGAACCCGCAGAGGTGGAGGCAGTCGAAGGCAACGACAACCGTCCCCAGGGCGCCAAGGCCAAGGAGCCTTTCGCCAACCTCAATGCCGATCCTGTCATCTGGACCGTCAATCTCGACGGCACCTACACCAATGCCTTTACCGGCGAAAAACTTGAAGGAGAACAGACAGTTACCCTCGCCCCCGGCGACTATCTCGTCCTGACCAAATAATTTTCGGGAAAAGATATCAAAAATTTGCTTTTGTCTGCATAATGCTATATATTTGCAAAAAATGATAGCGTTATGCAGACTGAACGTATACAAGTAGCCCTCAGGCTCCCTACAGAGCTTTACGAGCGCGTAAAGAAAAAAGCAAAGAGCGAGAAACGCTCTGTAAACAGTTTCGTTGAAACAGTGCTGGAAAAGCATGCCCAGCAGAACATCGACCAAATCACGCCGGAAGATTTAATCGTATCTGATGAGGTCCGCTCCCTGCAATGCTCCGGTTTCAAACGGCCTTCACAGGAACAGATAGATGCAGACCCTAAACTCGCTTATTTAGTTAAAAAATACGGACTATGAAAATCTTTATCGACACCAACATCATTCTGGACATGATTGAGCCCAAGAGACCAGGCTCAGAATCTTCCGCAGTTCTTTTCGAACTTGCGAGAAAAAATAAAATAGAACTGTTCCTGTCAACCCAAAGCATCCTCGATTCCTACTATATCAGCGCAAATCTTGGACTGCAAAGAGGTGAGCTTGACATTCTTACCGACTGGATCCTGCATCATCTGAACGTCCGGCATATCACATCTTTCGACATTAAGCAGGCGCTTGTCCAGAACAACCCAGATATAGAAGACAACGCCCAGATATCTTTGGCCGAGGGCGAAGATTGTGATTATTTTGTCACCAACGACAGAGGAATATTGAAAAGGGGCGCACAGGACGAGATGATTTTTATCAATCCGGAACAGATTATCAACATGCTGTGATAATCCAAAATTTCGCTATATTTACAAGTTGAACAACTTGCAGATTCAGCGAAATGAAAAAGTTTCTTCCCATACTTTCCGCCCTCGCCTTCCTGGCGGGGTGCACAAGCGGATTCAATCCAAACAGCGTACGCGATTACACCTCGGAAGAGCTCTCGCGCGTTGAGCCGCTTTGCTGGTGGACCGGCATGACCACCCCTCTCCAGCTCATGGTACAAGGCCCCGGAATAAGCGCCTGCGACGTTAGCATCAAAGGCCTCCAGGGCGTGATGGCGACTGCCGTCCACAAGGCCGACAGCCCCAACTACCTGTTCATAGACGTCCATATCGGCACCGGCGCAAAGAGCGGCACCTGCTGGCTGGTCTTCAGCAAAGACGGCGAGCCCCTCTTCAAGTATCCCTACAAAATAGAGGAACGCAGACCGGGCAGCGCAGACCGGGAGAGCTTCACCACCGAAGACATGATCTACCTCATCATGCCCGACCGCTTCGCGTCCGCCACTCCGGCAAACGACTCCGCATGGCCTGGCGGCGCCTATGACGACGGCTCTGCCGTCCCATGGACCGTACCCGCTACGCCCGACAAGGTCGACCGCACCGATCCAATCTCCCGCCACGGAGGCGACCTCCAGGGCATGACAGACCACCTCGACTACGTCGCCGACCTCGGCGCCACGGCCATATGGAACACGCCCCTTCTGCTCGACAACCAGGACTACGAATCGTACCATGGATATGCATGCGCCGACTACTACCACATCGACCCGCGCTTCGGCGACAACGCACTGTATAAGAAGTATGTAGCCAAAGCCCACGAGAAGGGCCTGAAAGTGATAATGGACATCGTGACCAACCACTGCGGCACCGCCCACTGGTGGATGGAAGACGCCCCCTTCGGCGACTGGATACACCGCTTCCCCGAGTACACGCAGATGAATGCGCTCTTCTCGGTGTACATGGACCCGAACGCCTCCCAGTCCGACCTCGAAAGGCAGCAGAGCGGCTGGTTCGTCCCCAGCATGCCGGACATGAACCTCGACAACCCCTACCTGCTCAAGTATTTCCAGCAGTGGGCGATATGGTGGATTGAATACGCCGGGCTCGACGGCCTGCGCGTAGACACTTATCCCTACAACGAACCGGGTCCCATGTCGAAGTGGTGCGCCGCCGTACGCGAAGAATATCCGGGCATGAACATCGTAGGCGAATGCTGGGACATGAACATCCCTCAGGTGGCCTACTGGCAGAGCGGCAATCCCAACAAGAACGGATTCGACAGCAATCTCCCTTCAATCATGGACTTCCCCCTCCAGAGGGCGATGATTACCGCCCTCTGCGAAGACCAGGTCTGGTGGGACGAGGGCATGACCCGCGTATACAGCGTCCTGGCCCAGGATTTCGCTTATCACGACCTGGACAAGATGATGATATTCTTCGCCAACCACGACCACGCCCGCACCGGCGACATACTGCGCAGCAATCCCGACAAGATGAAGCTGGCGCTGACCATGCTCGCCACCTTGAGGGGAATACCCCAGCTGTACTACGGCGACGAGATGATGTTCCTGGAACGCAAGGACTGCCAAAGCCACGACGGCGCCAAGCGCATCGACTTCCCGGGAGGCTGGAACGGCGACCAGACCAACCTGTTCACCCCCGAGGGACGCGCAGCGGCCGGCGGCCCGCTCTACGGCGACGCCGCCGCCCTTCACGACTACACGGCAAAGCTCTTCCGCTGGAGAAAGTCCTGCGATGCGGTCCAGCACGGAAAGACCCTCCACTTCCTGTCGAGAAAGAACACCGGCGTCAGGAACATCACGGACAACACCTACTCGTACTTCCGCTACACCGACACCGATGCCGTATTCGTCTATATCAACAACACCGACGAGCCTCGCAGCCTGGACTGGAGCCACTACGCAGAATTCGTGCAGGGGCCTGTGAACGGCACCGACGTGCTCACGGGCGAGGCCATAACCCTTCAGGACGGAGTGGAAATAGCCCCCCGCAGCGCCCTGGTCGCCGAGTTCAGGCGATAGCGTCCCGAGTATACAAATGACAACTTGCAATAATAAAAAGATGAATATCAAGCAGTTTGCAAAAACGGGGCTGATTGTCCTGACCATCATTGCAGCAGCAGCCTGCACAAGACAGCAGACAGCATCGTTCGACTACGGCATCAGCAGTCCCGACGGCATGCTCACCGCCTCCTTCGGCCTCACGCCCGAGGGTCAGCCCTGCTACAAGCTCGAGAGGTGCGGCGCCCCCGTCATCAAGCCTTCGCGCCTGGGCTTCACGCTCACCGACGGCACATCCCTCGCCACCGGATTCCGCATCACCGGCAACAACACGGGCGGCCTCGACGAGACATGGGAGCCCGTATGGGGCGAAGAATCCAGCATACGCAACCACTACAACGAGATACTCGTACACCTGGAACAGCCCGGCGACGTACGCATGGACGTGCGCCTGCGCCTGTACGACGACGGCCTCGCGCTGCGCTACGAGTTCCCCATGGAGAACAAGCTCCGCTACTTCAACATCGCCGAGGAACTCACCGAGTTCGCAATGACCGGCGACCACACCGCCTGGTGGATAAGCGGCGACTACGACACCCAGGAGTACAACTACACCCGCAGCCGCCTGAGCGAGGTGCGGTCGATGTCGCGCTCGATGCGGCTCGGCAACGCCTCCGCCACCGGCTTCAGCGACACCGGCGTCCAGACCGCCCTGCAGCTCAAGACCGACGACGGGCTCTATATCAACATCCATGAGGCCGCCGTGGTCAACTACCCCACCGCCAACCTCGACCTCGACGACACCGACATGGTCTTCCGCATCTGGCTCACCCCCGACGCCGAGGGCGTGAAGGGCCGCATGCAGGCCCCCTGCGTCACTCCCTGGCGCACCGTAATGGTCGTCGACGACGCCCGCAAGGTCCTGGCCTCGAGGCTCATACTCAACCTCAACGAGCCTTGCGCCCTCGACGACGTGAGCTGGATCCACCCCGTCAAGTACATGGGCGTATGGTGGGAGATGATTACCGGCCGCACCGAATGGTCCTACACCTATGACGTCCCCTCCGTGCAGCTCGGAGTCACCGACTACAAGGCCCTGAAGCCCCACGGCAGGCACGGCGCCAACAACGAAAACGTCCGCCGCTACATCGACTTCGCCGCCGACAACGGCTTCGACGCCCTGCTCATCGAAGGATGGAACGAGGGCTGGGAGGACTGGTTCGGCTGCCAGAAGGACTTCGTGTTCGACTTCGTCACGCCCTACCCCGACTTCGACCTTCCCGCGCTCAACGAGTACGCCCACTCCAGGGGCATACGCCTCGTGATGCACCACGAGACCTCCTCGTCCACAATCAATTACGAACGCCACATGGAGGCAGCGTACGACCTCATGAACCGCTACGGCTACGACGCCGTCAAGAGCGGCTACGTGGGCAACATCATCCCCTACGGCGAGCACCACTACAGCCAGCCCCTCATCAACCACTACCTGCTTGCAATAAAGAAGGCAGCCGAGCACCACATCATGGTCAACGCCCACGAGGCGGTACGTCCCACCGGCCTCTGCCGCACCTGGCCCAACATGATAGGCAACGAGTCGGCGATGGGCACCGAGTACAGGTCGGGCATCAACCCCGGCCACACCGCAGTCCTGCCGTTCACGCGCCTTCAGGGCGGCCCCATGGACTACACGCCCGGCATCTTCGAGCCCGACATGTCGGTGACGGCCCCCGGCCAGACCGGCAGGATGAGGCACACCATAGCCAACCAGCTTGGCCTGTACGTCACATTCTACTCCCCTCTCCAGATGGCCGCCGACCTCCCGGAGAACTACGAGCGCTTCCCCGGCGCTTTCCAGTTCATCAAGGACGTGGCAGTCGACTGGGAGAAGAGCCTCTACCTTGAGGCCGAGCCCGGCGAGGTCATCGTCACCGCGCGCAAGCCCAAACTCAGCACCCTCAACGCGGCTGCCGAGGGCGTGGCCGCCCTTTCCGACGGGCGCAAGGACATGATAAGCGGCGCCGCCCGCTTCGTGTACGCCCTGCCCGAAGGGGCCCGTACGCTCAAAGGCGCCAGGGCCAGGGACGTCTGGTACGTAGGCGGGATAAGCGGCGAGGAGGAGCGCACCGTACGCTTCGCCCTCGACTTCCTCGACCCTTCCCTGCGCTACGAGGCCATACTGTACGCCGACGGCCCCGAGGCCGATTACGAGACTGCCCCTCAAGCAGTTGCCATATCGCGCTCCGAGGTTACGGCAGCCGACTCCTTCACCGTGCGCATGGCTCGCGGAGGAGGTTTCGCCCTATCGCTCCGGGAGCTCTGACGGGGGTATGTTTTTTGCAGTAGAATTCAGCCTGAATGCACTCCGAAATCCTCATCGTCGCCGTAATATTAGCCCTCGTGGCTTATCTGGCCTGGCTGCTAAGCCCGCCCGGGGCCCCGAAGCCCTTCGTGAGCGCCGACAAGGACATCGTTCTCAAGGAAAACATCACCCAGCCTGAGTCCCGGGGCAACGACATCCGGACCTTCACCGCCTTCAGCCCCATGGTTTCGGCCATGGAGCAGGACATACGCAGCGCCCGCAGCTACGTTCACCTGTCATTCTTCAAGTTCGAAGACGACGCCGTGGGGCGCCGGCTCGCCGGCCTCATGGCCGAAAAGGCCGCCCAGGGGGTCGAAGTGAGACTCCTTGTCGACTGGGCAGTCTGCGCAAAATACCGCAGTCTGTACAAGGAGATGGAGGCGGACGGCATCAGCGTCAAGCTCTTTTCGCCAATCGCAATCCCCTTCCTCCGCAAGAGCGACAATTACCGCTACCACCGCAAGATAGTCGTCATCGACGGTCTCGTCGCCTACATCGGCGGCATGAACATAGCCGACCGCTACGGCGAAGGCCTTTCGTGGGGCCAGTGGCGCGACACCCACATCCGCATCACAGGCACCGCGGTCCCCGACTGCGAATACGCCTTCGCCCGCGACTGGGCTTACGGTGACGGGGATCTTCTGTCCGACGCCAAATACTACCCCAAAGTCGCTCCCACGGGCAGCACAGGAATTGATATCGTGTGCTCCGGCCCCCGCGGCGAGGGCCCCGCGGTCATGACAAGGCTCTGCGACATCATCGACCGCAGCGAGCGTTACGCCTGGCTCGAATCGCCCTACCTCATTCCCACGAAGGAAGTTCAGGATTCCCTCTTCAGGGCCGCCTCCAGGGGCGTCGACGTGCGCATCATCATTCCCCCCAGAAGCGACCGCGGCTGGTTCACCCCCCTTGCAAGCAAATCGTACATCGCAGGTTTCCTCGACGCCGGAGTGAAGATTGCCGAATACGGCAAAGGCTTCATGCACTCCAAGACCATAGTCTGCGACGACCGCTACGTCTCCGTGGGATCCACCAACATCGACCCCCGGAGCTACATTCTCGACTACGAAATAAACGCCTTCATGGACGACCCCTCCTATGCTTCCGTGATGAAGGATATCTTCATCGACGACGAGCAGGGGGCCCACTACATCGACAAGGATGAATGGGCCCGCCGCAGTCTCCCCGAAAAGACAGGCGAAGCATTTTCAAAACTATTATCGGCACAACTATAATTCCTATGGAAGAACAGAAAAAACAAGCTCAGCGGATACAGACATCCATTCTGAGCAATGCAGAGCGCAAAGCTCTCAACTGGCTCTCCGCACATCAGCCCCGCTGGGTCACGTCGAACCTGCTAACCGCCATCGGCACCCTGGGCGCATTGATGGTCGGAGTCGGCCTTGCACTCACCAGACTCGATTTCAGGTGGATGTGGCTGAGCATCGCGGGCCTCGCCGTCAACTGGTATGGTGATTCGCTCGACGGGTCCCTCGCACGCTACCGCAAGACCCAGCGCCCCACATACGGATACTACCTCGACCACACGATAGATGCCGTATGCGAGATTATCATGGCTGTCGGCTTCGGCCTGTCACCCTATGTGCGCATGGACGTCGCCCTCGCCGTCGTCATCCTGTACCTGTGCCTCACCCTCAACGTGAGCATCAACGCCCACCTCAAGAGTGAATTCAAGCTCACCTACGCCAAGCTGGGACCGACGGAGTTCCGTCTCATCCTGACGCTCGGATTCCTGGTCCTGATTTTCCTTCCCGGCGTCAGGGAATTCGCATGCACGGTCACGCTCCTCGGGCAGGATGTGGTGCTCCACTGCATCGACCTCTTCGGCATTTTCGCAACCGTGGTCCTTACGGTCATCTACATTGTGACCGTCCTCGGCGACCTTTCAGGCTACGCCAAGGTAGATCCTCCCAAGAGGTTCTAAAAAACAATCTTGTAAGTTTTGGTAATGCCCCTCCACGTGCAGCGCACCGTGGCGGGGTTTTGCGTTACGCTTATCTCTACCCCGGGAAGTGACGCGCTCGCACTCACGGCGCCCCGGAGCGGGGACGCCGCCTCGTAGAGGTCGTAGCCGGTGATGCCGTTGGCTTCGGTGGCGCGGACCGGGTAGCGGGGAGTCGGAATCTGCTGCCCGTCGACGAAGATGCTTATCTGCGGCACCTCGGGGAAGTCCATCCTGCAGCCCTTGCGGGTAAAGCCGAAGCCCAGAAGGTCGCAGAGGGGCCCGTCCTGTGCGCCCTCGGCGACGAGGTAGAGGGCATGCTTGCCGCCGGGAAGCTGCCGGGGCAGGGGGACGGAGCAGCATACGACGCCTCCGTCCGGGGACGGTTCAGCCTTGATTTCGGCTATCCTTGTGCCGGGAACGGCGCCGTCGGCCCAGGGGCTGTCGAGCCATACGCCGAAGGTCACGGGGGCCTTGGGGACGAGGAAGAGGCTGAAGCCGGAACCGCTGCGCAGGGCGCTCAGGTTGAAATACTTGTAGCCGACGATGTCGCCTGCGAGCATGCCGGTGACGTCCATGCGGTTGTCCCAGATGTCCCAGGAGTCCTGCATGCATTCGGGATGGGACATGTAGCAGGCGTATCCGGCAGAGTAGTAGTTATACGGGTCGAGCCCGAGCAGGTTGAAGCCCTCGGAAGTGACCTCGGCTCCGCGGTACTCGCTGCCGTCGGAGGCCTTGAGGGTGAAGGCGCCGCGGGTGGCGTCGTATGCGGTGATGCGGACCGATCCGCCCTCGGAGCAGGGAGCCTCGTCGGCCTCGACGCTCACGGGCGCGACCATGGCCTGCCGGGCGAAGCCGAAGCCGCGGGGGGCCCTGTGGTAGAAGACATACCACTGGCCGCCGACCTGCTCGAGCGAGCCGTGGGTGTTGTTGCTTGGAAAGCCCGGTTCGAGGCGGGTGCCGTCGCGCGAGAGCACGGGAGCGCGGGCGTCGACCAGCACTCCGCCGCTGTGCCAGGGGCCGCAGGGGCTGTCGGCGTAGGCGTAGCGCAGCGTGGCGTTGCCGCGGGGCAGGCCGTATTCTTCGCCGGAGAAGCCGCTGTAGATATAGAGGTATTTGTTGCCGACCTTGCGGAAGGATGAGGCCTCGTAGAATTCGAAGGCGCCCTTGTCTTCGTCAGGGGATATCGCGGGCCATTCGGCATCGAGCTTGCGGAGGGGCAGGCCGGCCCAGCCACAGTGCATCTGCATTTCGGGCGAGAGGCTGCCGGGGCTGTAAGACTCGAGCATGCAGGTGAGCCTGGAAGGCACCCAGAAAGGGTAATCGGGCCCGGGACGGCGGGACCTGTAGAGGGAGTCAGGGTCGAGCTCCGTGGCGCTGGAGCGCTCGATGCCCCAGGCGCCGTAGGCCCTGAAGCCGACGGCGTAGTCGGGGTCTGAGGGGTCGTCGATCCGGTCGATGAGCACTCCGGGGTCGAATCCCATGCAGCTGCCGTCGAGGAGTTTGCCGTCCTTGATGTTGACGGGGGTGAAGGGGCCGTCGGGGCGGTCGGAGACGCAGACCATGGCCGTGTGCATGAGGGTATGGGGGTAGAGGTAATAGCGGCGGGTGCCGTCGTCGCGGCGGGTGACTTCAACGAGGTCGGGGGCGTAGACGGTACTCCAATTTCCGTCCTGGAACCAGGTGAAGACGGGACCCTCGTCGCGCCAGGAGGTGAGATTGTCGACCGGGGCCGACCATTGGCGGTCGTCCTGCCCGCAGTAGCTGTCGAAGCGGACGTCGTGCGAGCCGGTGACGTAGACCCTGTAGGAGCCGGGGTTGTCGGGGTCTTCGAAGACGCGGGGCTCGCCGTCGGGCATGTGTTCCCACAGGGGGAGGTACGGGTTGGCGCAGACGGGGCTGAGGGGCTGGACTTTGGGGCTGCAGCAGGAGAGCAGGGCTGCGGCGGAAGCGAGAAGAAGAGGGTGCAGTAGCTTCATGATGCCGTAAAAATACTATTTTTCTGCTTTATTGTCAAAAATTCACTATCTTTGAAAGATATGAAACCGCGTCTGCTTCTCAGCACAATCCTTCTGTTCCTTGCCATCGCCGCCCCGGCGCAGAACAACCAGCATGGGATAGACGACGAGTGCTATGCCCTGTTCATGCAGGCGGACGCCCTGATCGGCAAGCCGGGCTTCGACGAATGCAACGCCAAGCTGCTCAAGCTTTCCCGCGAAAAAGGCGACACCAAGGCCGAGACCATCTATTACGTCGAGCTTCTCAAGCACCTGACCCACCTGCCCCCCACCGCCGAGAATGACGCCCTTGTCGACGATGTCCATGACAAACTCAAGGAGGTCGCCTCTAAATACGGCTTCGAGCAGTACTATTACTATTCCTACCAGCTGTCCCAGAACTACTACTACAACAAAGGCCATGTCTACCGCACCGTCGAGCTGGCCCAGGAAATGCAGGAAACCGCCATCGCCAACCACGACGAATACGGCATCTGGACAGGCGACAAGTTCCTGGCCTCCATATACATAGACCAAAACGACTACGTCTCCGCAAAAAAGTACATCACCGAGGCCCTCAGGCTCTACCACAGCTCTGAGGATCCCGCCCTCAAGCGGCAGTCCCCCGCCCGCCTCTACTGCGACCTGTCAGACACTTACCCGGTGGGGCACGATTCCGTTGGCATCAACATCACCAAGGCCCTCATGCTCTCGAAGGTGCACATGGACACCCTCCGCTGCAACTACTACCGGGCCCGGAGGGCACTTGTCGACTGCAACCGCCAGCTCTATGTCCGCTACCGCGACTATTGCCTCGGCGATGAAGAGCTTGTCCGCATCAACAAATCAGCCCCCAGGTTCTTCGAAATAGCCGATGACATCATCGAAGACCGCACCGAAGGCATCAAGGACAAGATCTTTACCCTCAGCAACCTCCGCGACATCAAGTATCTCGCCAACGCCTGCGAAAACTTCGGCTACACCGCCCTGGCCTTCGACCTCGAAAAGAAAATGGTCGCCCACCTGGAAGAACAGATTTCCACCGACAACCAGGCCAAATACTCCGAGCTCGAGGTCCTCATGGGCAAGGCGGCCCTGAGCGCCGAACTCGCCGGCAAGGAGCAGGAGCTCTCGCAGGTTTCCCGCATGGTCATCGTCCTGCTGGGCGTCCTGCTGGCCCTGAGCGTCCTGTTGTTCTTCGTCTACATGCACTACAACAGGAAGAGCAAGAAACAGGACCGCCAGCGCATCGGGGAGCTCCGCGAGGCCAACGAACAAGTCAAGATGGCCAACGCCGCCAAGACCCGCTTCGTCCAGAACATGAGCCACGAGGTGCGCACGCCCCTCAACGCCATAGTGGGCTTCAGCCAGCTGCTGAGCCTTCCCGAGGGCATGCTGAGCGACTCCGAAAGGGAGCAGTACTCCCGCATCATAGTCAACAACAGCGACATGCTCACCATGCTCCTGGACGACATCCTCAACGCCTCCGCCATGGACAACGGCTCCTACCGGGTCGAATACAGCACCGCCGAATGCACACGCATGTGCCAGGCGGCGCTCGACAGCGTGGAGCACCGCGTCCAGCCCGGGGTGACGCTCGGCATGGAGATGGACTTCGAGGGGCTGCACGAGGTATGGACAGACCCCCGCCGCGTCCAGCAGATACTCATCAATTTCCTCACCAATGCCTGCAAACACACCATGCAGGGTTCGATAACGCTGCGCTGCTCCATCACCGAAACGCCCGGCCAGGTCACCTTCTCCGTGACCGACACCGGCCCCGGCGTGCCCGCAGAAAAGGCGGAGGAGATTTTCGACCGCTTCACCAAGCTCAACGAGTTCGTCCAGGGCACGGGGCTGGGCCTGAGCATATGCCGCGAAATTGCCGGCAAGATGGGAGGACGCGTTTTCCTCGACACCGGCTACACCGCAGGAGGAGCCCGTTTCGTGTTCTGCATTCCCGATATCACCAAACCCAAGGATTCATGAAAAAGTTGCTCTCGACACTCCTGACTGTTCTTGCCGCCGCCTTCATGGCCGGTGCGCAGGACAATCCGTACGCGATAGACAACGAGTGCTACACCCACTTCATGATAGCCGAAAACACCGTCGACGACCTCAGCTCCGACGATTTCGATCTCGCCAACCAGAGGCTACTCTCGACCGCCATAGCCAAACACGACGAAAAGGCCCGCACGCTCTACTACGTCGAACAGCTCAAGCGCGTCATCCGCCTCGGGAGGAAGGCCCCGGAAAGCGAGCGCCGCATCTGGAACGAAGAAGTCGAAAAAGCCCGCGAGCAGCTCAAGGTCGTGGCCAGGGAAACCGGCTACACCCAGTATTACTACTACTCCTACGATCTTGCCCAGACTTATTACTTCAACTCCAACCAGCAGATCCGCGGCATGCAGCTCATCAACCAGCTGATGGAAGAGTCCGACAGCAACGGTGACGAATACGGCATCTGGCAGTGCCAAAGGTACCTTGCGGCCCTCTACCAGCGCATAGGCGACAAAACTAACGAGCAGGCAGCCCTCAAGAAGGTGGTCGACATGTATGAGACCACCAAAGACCCTCTCATCCGCCGCCAGTCCGTCTCCCGCCAGTACTGCGACCTTGCCGACACATATCCCGTGGGGTCCGACTCCGCACGCATGTACTACAACAAGGCTTCTGAGCGGGCCATCCTGCACATGGACACCGTGCGCGTCCGTTACTACTTCTCCCAGCTGGCCGCCCTCGACAGGGACGTGCCAGCCTACCGCAGCCACCGCGATTTCTGCCTTGCCGAGAAAAACCTGACCGTCCAGTTCCGCTCCGGCGACAAGCTGTTCCAGTGCGTCGACAAGATACTCGGCAACCGCTTCACCCGGGCAGACTATCCCCTGCTCGATTCCCTGTACCTGGACCAGCAGAGAGCCTTCGTGAACGAGCTCACGGAACGCAACGGCTACTGGGAGGCTTCGGAGCACATCCTCAAGAACATGTACTCCCGTTCCCAGAACAACCTGAGCACCGTCGACACCCAGCGCCTGGAGGAGATGAACTCCCAGTACGACAAGCTCATCCTCGACGCCAAGCTCGCCAGGCAGTCGCAGCAGGTCACCCGCATCACGATACTGGTGGCCGTGCTGCTCACGATAATACTCGTGGGAGCCCTTATTTTCACCTGGGTTTACATACGTTCCCTGCGCCTCAACAGCATCAAGGACGAGCGGCGCATAGTCGAGCTCCAGGAGGCCAACGCCAGGGTCCGCATGGCCGACGAGGCCAAGACCCGCTTCGTCCAGAACATGAGCCACGAGGTGCGTACGCCCCTCAATGCCATCGTGGGCTTCAGCCAGCTGCTGAGCCTGCCCGACGGCAGCTTCCCCGAGCATGAGAAGGACGAATTCGCCTCCCACATCGTCAACAACACCAAGATGCTCACCATGCTGCTCGACGACATCCTCAACGCCTCCGCCATGGACAACGGCGGCTACCGCATCACCTACGAGGAGGGCGAGTGCAGCTACATGTGCCAGGCCGCCATCAGCAGCGCCGAGCACCGCCTGCAGCCAGGTGTGACCATGCGTTACGAGCAGGACTTCGAGGGCACGTTCACCTTTGTCACAGACCCCCGCCGCGTGCAGCAGATTCTCATCAACCTGCTCACCAACGCCTGCAAGCACACTTCGAGCGGGTCGATTGTGCTCCGCTGTTCGCTCACGGAGACGCCTGCCATGGTCACCTTCTCCGTGACCGACACCGGCACCGGCGTACCCGCCGACCAGGCAGAGGCCATATTCAACCGCTTCACCAAGCTCAACGACTTCGTCCAGGGCACGGGGCTGGGCCTGAGCATCTGCCGCGAAATCGCCCTCAAGATGGACGGCCACGTATTCCTCGACACGAGCTACACCGAGGGCGGCGCCCGCTTCAAACTTGTACTTCCCATAAACAATAGCAACAAAATATGACACCCACCTACGCACAAAACTACGATTTCTCCAAGTACCTGGTACTGGCCGTGGACGACATTCCCCTGAACCTGCTCCTGGTGCAGAAAATGCTCTCGCGCTTCAACTTCCGCCTCAAGACCGCGGCCAACGGCCAGCAGGCCCTTGACGCCGTTGCCGCCGAGAAGCCCGACCTCATCCTTCTCGACCTCATGATGCCCGGCATCGACGGGTTCGAAGTCATCAGGCGCCTGCGCGCAGACCCCGCCACCGCCGACATCCAGATCGTCATCCTGTCGGCCCTCAACTCCAACGAGGACATAGTCAAGGGATTCAACGTCGGAGCCAATGACTTCATCATGAAGCCCATCATCATGGAAAAGCTCCTCAGCTGCGTCGTGACCCAGCTCCAGCTGGTTGAGGCCAAGAAGAAGTAAAGGATGCGCCGCCGCCTGATGCTGCTCGGGATGGCCGCCGCCGTCCTGCTGCTCTGTCCGCTGACAGGGCACGGGCAGATCGTCAACCGCCTCAAGATCGACAAGGACCTCTTCCAGCGCTACGCGTACTGCCGGATGCAGCAGTTCAACAGCGCAAACCTCGGCTATGCCGACTCCCTCTACCGCTACGGCGTCTTCAAGGACGACTTCCGCTACAAGTGCCTGGGGCTCAACCTCGAATTCCCCATACGCTTCGCCCAAGGGGACTACGCCCGCATGGACGAGGCGGTCGGGGAGATAAAGGCCCTCGCCGGAGAGCGCAGGGACAAGGACGTCCGGGCCTTCTACTACCCGGTCATCCACGAGTACTGCCAGTTCCTCATCCGCATCGGGCGCGCCTCCGACGCCATGCTCGAGGCCCGCGCCATGGAGAGGACCGCAGCCGCCGAGAAGAGTCCCCTGGGCAAGATGTACGCACACCGCATCATCGGCCTCATCCAGAGCTACCGCACCAATTCCCACATTGCCATACGCAATTTCACGCAGGCGGCCGACTACTGCGTCGAGGCCCGCGCCGAGCAGGAACTCCCCAACCTCTACATCCTCATCGCCCAGGAGTACATCAAGCTCAGGCAGTTCCCCGAAGCCGAGGAGTTCTGCGCCAAGGCCGAGGCCTACCAGGAGTACTTCCCCTCCCTCCGCACCAAGACCCGCATGACCAGGGCCTACCTCTACAACGCAAAGCAGGACTGGGAAAGCTTCTGGAACACTTACGACGCCCTCGTGGGCGATCCGCTCTACCGCGTCCAGGCCGACGGCGACTCCCGATTCGAGATGGACGTCGCCTACCTGCGTTCGAAGGGCCTGTTCGAGGAGGCCCTCGCCAAGGCCGACTCGCTGGGCACGGCCCGCCTCAGGCACGAGGCCAAGCACGGACTGTTCGCGGCCCAGGGCAAGTTCGAGCCCGCCTACGGCGAAATCGACAGCCTCATGTCGGAGAAGGACTCCATCTACATCAAGGTCCAGAATGAAGACATGGCCATACTCGACGCCGAGATGAACAACGCCCGCCTGCGCCAGGAGGCCGAGCAGCTCAAGGCCCGCAACCAGAACACCATCCTCCTTGGTTTCCTCGTGATGTTTGCGATTGCATTCATCGCCATCCTCATGCAGCAGTGGCAGCTGCGCGAGAATCTCGACGAGATGCGCCGCAAGAACAACGAGGCCCTTGCAGCCCGCAGGGCATTCCAGAAAGCCATGGATTCCAAGGAATCCGAAAATGATTACAAAATAAAAATCCTGCAGAACCGCACCACCAACGTGCTCACCAATTATGAAGATTTCCTCAATTCTTAAAAATCACCGCAACGAGCTGCTGGCTCTGGTCATCTTTCTGGCGGGAGCAACTCTGTCCATGCTCGGACTCATCGACAGGGTTCCCCTGGTGGTGGGCATACTCGGCATCGTGATACTTGCCAGCGGGCTTTTCTACTTCTGCATCCACTACACCTCCGAGAAGGTTTACAAGGACTACTACAAGGACAGCTACGAAATAGAACACGAGACCATCGAGGACGAGATACGCAAGTCCATGCGCTACCACCGCTACCAGGAGGCAGTCCTGGGCCGCTACGAGAGCGCATGCCGCGACCTTGGCCTGGTCGACGAGCAGAAAGACTGGCTCCTCGACCTCCTGATGGCCGAAAAAAACAAGGTGGACGAAGAACTCGCAGCCACCGGCGGAGGACACATCTGATTATGAAACGACTGCTTCTTTCCCTGCTCCTTGTTCCGCTGCTGCTCCTTCCCGCGGCAGCGCAGGAGCCGTCCCCCACGAAGGACATCCTGGTAATCTGCGCCCACGCCGAATCGAGCGACTGGGCGCAGGACATGCTCCTGCCCCTCAAGCAGATAGACGAAGAAAGGACCGACGTCAATATATTCTACTCATACCTGATGCTGACTTCCCTAACGGGCCCCGAAGAACTTGAAGTCCGCAAGCAGGAGATTTTCGACGGTTTCGGCGACAGGGAACCCGAACTCACGCTCATCATCGGCGGCAGCTGCTACATGCTCGCCAAAGACGTCGAGCGCCGCTGGCCCGGAACGCCCATCATCATTGCCGGCGAAAACGACTACTACTGCGACGCCGCCTATACCATCAGGGGCGACGCCGACCCCGATGCAGTCCGCCACTCCGTCTACGACCTGCGCAAGGACGGGGCCAACCTGACCCTGCTCCACACGCCCGCAAAGACCAAGCAGACCATCGACCTCATGTGCACGCTCATCCCCGACATGAAGAAGTTCATCTTCATCGGGGGCGAGAACTTCCAGAGCCGTGAGCAGCAGCTGATTGTCGAGCGATACATGAAAACGGGCTTCCCGGAGCTGGAGTACGAACTTTTCTACGCTCCCGATCACTCCACCGACGAGCTTATCGAATACCTCCAGAAACAGGATTCCAGGACCACGGGCGTGATGTTCGCCTCGTGGGTCACGCACAAGGGCTACCTTCAGACCATTTCGTCCCGCAACAACGCGCTGCATATCATCGAGGCCATTCTTCCGGTGTTCAACATGTTCTGGTGCAACCTCGACAAGAACCCGCTCGTCGCCGGCTACTACAGCTACGACCATGAGCTCTATTACCTCACGCTGCGTGAGCGGATGCTGGAGGTGCTCGACGAGGGCATTCCGCCCAGGGACATGCAGTTCGTGAGTTTCCCCGCAAAGCAGCCCACGGTCAACTGGAGCAGCCTGCGCAACTTCGGAATGGACACCTCGCTCATACCCCCGGACGCCGAAATCTACGGCAAGCCCGTGTCGGTATTCGAGGAGTACGGCAACTTCATCATCGGCGGCTCCATCCTGCTTGCCCTGCTCATCATGCTGCTGATATTCGCGCTGCTGCGGCGTTCGCTCCTGATGCAGAAGCAGGCCAAGGAGGCGGCCGAACAGGCCAACCGGATGAAGACCCTGTTCGTCCAGAACATGAGCCACGAAATCCGCACTCCGCTCAACGCCATCATCGGTTTCGCCCAGCTGCTCGGCCTGCCGGACGGCTTCAACACGGAGCAGGAGAAGGAGGAGTACCTGTCGTACGTGATGAACAATTCGAACCTGCTCACCATGCTCATCGGCGACATCCTGAGCCTTTCGGACATGGAGAACGGGAGCTACAGCATCAACACCCAGCCCTGCAACCTCAATGAAGTGTGCCGGCTGGCCGTCAAGTCGGTCGACCACCGGGCCCAGGCCGGCGTCGAGATGCGCTTCGAGCCAGGCCTGCCCGAGGACCTGCGCGTCGA
>FLNY01003044.1_pt1 | contig 52222 bp, 38 predicted proteins | sample 1140381 | NCBI WGS metagenome assembly FLNY01 (sample SAMEA3878172, study PRJEB12797) | bioreactor metagenome | biome: Moose rumen | place: Sweden | collected 2011-10
GGGGGGCGGACTGATACGTTGGACGCGGTCTCGTTATTTCTCTTCCTCCATACTGCCGATAAGCGACAAACGATATAATCTGGTGGTTTCAGCCTCGGGGCTCCACCTCTTCCCATCCCGAACAGAGAAGTTAAGCCCGAGCGCGCCGATGGTACTGCACCGCAATGTGGGAGAGTAGGTCGCCGCCTTTTTGAGAGTCTCCGGAGAGTTTTTCTCCGGAGGCTTTTTTTGTGCATACGCGTCACGCGAGATAATACGGTGTCACAAGTGATAACGGCTAAGCGCTGCGGTACGTCGTACGGCTACGCTCTCTAATTGTTCATTTATCTTTAATATCTTATTATAAATCCTTCCATCTTCTGTAAAAAACGTGTTTTTACCATTCTTGTTGTGTTCGTGCTGCTGTATTTGTAGATACAATTTACACATTTTGTGTGAAGTCATTCCTATCTTGTCATGCACATTTTGTCTATCTTAACGTGTCTTATTAGATTTCCATTTATGCTTCATTAGTTAACATGTTTTTTACTTTTTTCTTGTATCAGTGAGTTAACACTCTTAGTGTTAAACTACCATGTTGTTTGCTTAATAGTAAACAATTGTATAACTTTGCGTCTGATATGAGAAAATTAATGATAACAGAAATGGGTAGGCTCAGTGTTGATGAGTTTAAGACATCTGAGAAAATACCATTAGTAGTCGTCCTTGACGATGTAAGGTCTATGTACAATGTGGGAAGTGTCTTCCGTACTGCGGACGCTTTCCGTGTTCAGTCAATATACTTATGTGGTATTACTGCTTGTCCTCCTAACCCGGAGATTCACAAGACGGCGTTGGGAGCAGAAGAAACCGTAGATTACCGTTATTTCAAGGACACGATGTCAGCTGTTGAGGAATTGAAGAATCGAGGATATTTCGTCTATAGTATTGAGCAGTGTGAGGGCAGTACAAAATTACAGAATTTGACGCTTACCCCATTTTCTGAAGCAGGCAATAAATATTCTGGTTACGCTATTATTTTAGGCAATGAGGTGAAGGGAGTTCGTCAAGATGTCGTTACAGCATCGGATGATTGTATTGAGATACCTCAGTTTGGAACGAAACACTCACTTAATGTGAGTATCACAGCAGGTATAGTCATCTGGGAGTTCGCTCGAAAACTTATAATGTAACAAAACATTATGCATTTTGTGTGATTTTGCGACAAATTGATGTAAATTCTGATATTTTTGTAATATAATTATAATTTTCAGGTTATATATTTTGTTATTTGCTTAAATATTAAGACCTTTGCACTAACATTTTTTGAAGGTAAAAAAGGTGGCATAGGACTTGTTGCTTTTTATTTGTTATGAAATTGAGTAAAGAGAAATCTAAATAAAGTAATATGGCAGAAAAATTGGAAGTAAAGGAGTTGTCCGATGTTGCGGTTCGCTTCTCTGGTGACTCTGGTGACGGTATGCAGCTTGCCGGCAATATATTCTCTACGGTGTCAGCTACCGTAGGTAACAGTATAAGTACTTTTCCTGACTATCCGGCAGATATTCGCGCCCCGCAGGGTTCTTTGACTGGTGTATCTGGTTTTCAGGTTCACATTGGAGCTGAGCAGGTTTACACACCAGGTGATAAGTGTGATGTTCTTGTCGCAATGAATGCGGCGGCTCTGAAGACTCAGTACAAGTATGCCAAGCCGGGTGCTGCCATAATAATCGACACTGATGCTTTCAAGGCGTCTGATTTGAAGAAGGCAAATTTCCAGACAGAGGATTATTTGGGTGAGATGGGTATTGACCCGGACCGTGTGATTGCGTGTCCTATATCTCAGATGGTCAAGGATTGTCTTGCGGACACAGGTATGGATACGAAGGCGATAATGAAATGTCGTAACATGTTCGCCCTTGGTCTTGTTTGTTGGTTGTTCGACCGTGATCTGGACATCGCATATAATTTCCTTAAGGAGAAGTTTGCGAAGAAGGCAGGTGTGGCTGAGGCAAACATCAAGGTTATACAGGCTGGTTATGACTACGGACATAACACACACTCAAGTGTGTCTAATGTTTATCGTATAGAGACAAAGAATAAGGTTCCTGGACGTTACATGGACATCACAGGTAACAAGGCCACAGCATATGGATTTATAGCAGCCGCTGAGAAGGCGGGTCTTAAGCTTTACCTTGGGTCTTATCCTATCACTCCAGCTACAGATGTGTTACATGAGTTGTCAAAGCACAAGTCGTTAGGAGTAACCACAGTGCAGTGTGAGGATGAGATAGCAGGTTGTGCTTCGTCAGTAGGTGCCGCTTTCGCAGGTGCTCTTGCTGTGACTTCAACATCTGGTCCTGGTATCTGTCTTAAATCTGAGGCTATGAACCTCGCAGTGATTATGGAGCTTCCGCTTGTCGTTCTTGATGTACAGCGTGGAGGTCCTGCCACGGGTCTGCCGACGAAGTCAGAGCAGACAGACCTTCTTCAGGCCTTGTTTGGACGTAACGGAGAGAGTCCAATGCCAGTCATTGCCGCTACAAGTCCTACAGACTGTTTCGACGCGGCGTTTGCGGCTTCAAAGATGGCGCTTGAGCACATGACTCCGGTCATACTCATGACAGACGCTTACATCGCAAACGGTTCAGCAGCGTTCAAATTGCCTAACCTTGCTGAATATCCAGAGATAAATCCTCCTTATGTGCCAGAGGAGTTGAAAGGCACATGGACTCCATACATGCGTGCTGAGAATGGTACACGTTACTGGGCAGTACCTGGTCGTGAGGGCTTCCAGCATATCTTGGGTGGATTGGAAAAAGACAACAAGACGGGAGCCATCTCAACAGATCCTGAGAATCATGACCTGATGACACGTCTGCGCCAGGCAAAGATTGACAAGATTCAGGTTCCGGACCTTGAGGTACTTGGTGACGCTGATGATGCTGAACTTCTCATAGTAGGATTTGGTGGAACATACGGTCACCTTCATGCAGCGATGGATGAGATGCGCTCCAAGGGAAAGAAAGTGGCTCTTGCTCACTTCAAGTATATCAACCCGCTGCCAGCAAACACGTCAGATGTGCTCAAGAAGTACAAGAAGGTTGTTGTTGCTGAGCAGAACATGGGACAGCTTGCCGGATGGCTTCGTATGAAAGTTGACGGTTTCGTGCCTTATCAGTTCAATCAGGTTAAGGGACAGCCGTTTGTGGTATCAGAGCTTGTTGAGGCATTCGAGGAAATCATTAACAAATAAAAAGGACATTAATTATGGCATATACAGCTCAAGAATTTAAGAAGGGACAGCCACGTTGGTGTCCTGGATGTGGAGATCATTTTTTCCTTGCCTCTTTGCACAAGGCTATGGCGGAGATTGGCGTTGCTCCTTGGAACACTGCGGTGATTTCCGGTATTGGTTGCTCATCACGTCTTCCACACTATATGGCGACGTATGGTATGAACACGATTCATGGTCGTGCCGCTGCCATCGCCACAGGATGTAAGGTTACTAACCCTGACCTTGCTGTTTGGCAGGTGAGTGGTGACGGAGACGGACTGGCGATTGGTGGTAATCACTTCATCCATGCCAACAGAAGAAATATCAATCTCAACATGATACTTCTCAACAACCGTATTTACGGACTCACTAAAGGACAGTATTCACCTACTTCCCCACGTGGATTTGTCAGTAAGTCATCGCCTTATGGTACTGTTGAGGATCCGTTCCGTCCAGCTGAGTTGTGCTTCGGAGCGCGCGGACATTTCTTTGCTCGCGCCGTGGCCACAGACGCAGCCGGCACAGTGGATATTCTCAAGGCGGCATACAATCATAAGGGAGCTGCCGTTTGTGAGATCTTACAGAACTGTGTGATTTTCAATAACGGTACTCATGATGCTGTTTACTCAAAAGAGGAGCGCGCTAAGAACGCTATCTACTGTAAACATGGCGAGCCATTGTTGTTTGGTGAGAACAACGAGTACGGATTGATGCAGGAAGGTTTCGGACTTAAGATTGTCAAGATAGGTGAGAACGGTGTGACAGAGAAAGATATTCTTGTTCATGACGCTCACTGTGAGGACAACACCCTTCAACTGAAGTTGGCCCTCATGGGTAACGGTGACGGTTTCCCTGTTGCTCTCGGTGTCATCCGTGACGTTGACGCTCCAACTTACGATGACAGTGTGACAGCCCAGATAGAGGAAGTTAAGTCAATGAAGAAGTATCACAATTTCTCAGAGCTTCTTGAGACTAATGATATTTGGGAAGTCAAGTAATAGTCTTAAATCATAATAGACAATAACAAAAACCTACGAGTGTCACAGCCAACGCTGTGGCACTCGTTTTTTTGTTTAGACCAATATAAAAACATTGTAGACGAATAAAATACCTCAATAGTTTTGCGTGTTTTGAAAATATACACTATATTTGCAGAGGTTAATTTTTAACTTTCGTTTTCAAAAGAATTCAGGTTAATTTATTGTGGGGACTTGCCGTTGTGAAACGTCGAGTCCATTTTTTTTCTAATACAAATCAACAGATAACATAAACTCGTATACTTTATGTGTAATCGTAAAACCATACTGATATTATTTATATTTCTTTCTCAGATATGCGTGGCTCAGAAGTTTAGGATAAGTCATGGACAGTCTGTAAATATTTACGTCAAGAAAACTGAGAGTCCTGTGGTACACACTGCGATGGAGATGGTGAGGGCGGACTTAGTCAAGGCGTTAGACGCTGAGATGACTCAGTGTGATGATGTGAAAGATGCCGATGTGGTATGCTCTTACGATACGACATTGTCACGAGAGTCCTTTGAGTTATGTGTGAGACGGGGCCGACTATACGTCAAGGCGTCCGACGCTCACGGCATGGCATATGGATTATTAGAGTTATCACGACTGGCAGGTGTGAGTCCATGGGAGTGGTGGGCAGACTGTCAAGTCCGTAAGATCAAGTCACTGTCCCTGCGTGACGGTTACAGGCGGACAGAGAGTCCCGCTGTGGCCTACCGCGGAATCTTCATCAACGATGAGGACTGGGGTATGATACCTTGGTCGACCAGACGAGAGCCAGGTGCGTGGACCATAAGGCAAGGACGCATAAAAGGAGCCGTGGGACCCGAGACCACGGAGAAGATATTCCAGTTGCTTCTCCGTCTCAGAGCCAATTACTATTGGCCTCCTATGCACGAGTGTACCCAACCGTTCTTCCTGACAGAAGGCAACAGAGAGGTAGCTGCCAAATACGGTATATACATTGGCGGAAGTCATTGTGAGCCTATGGCTTGTTCTGCCGCTGCGGAGTGGGGCTTGCGAGGAACGGGCGACTATAATTATGTGAGCAATGAGGTTGGAGTGCGTAAGTTCTGGCAGGAACGACTGGATGAGGTCAAGAATCAGGAGATACTATATACGATAGGAATGCGAGGTGTGCACGACGGAGCCATGCAAGGAGTGAAGACCATGGACGAGAAAGTGCGAACACTTCAGAAAGTCATCAATGACCAGAGAGAGATGTTCGAGAACACCAAGCCCGGCATGGCTGACGGCAAACAGCTGTTCGTGCCATACAAGGAAGTGCTTGACATATATAAGAACGGTCTTCATGTCCCGGAAGACGTCACACTCATGTGGACCGATGACAACTACGGATATATCAGACATTATCCTGACTCGACAGAAAGAGCGAGGAAAGGTGGAAACGGACTGTACTATCATGTTAGTTACTGGGGTGCGCCACAAGACTATTTATGGCTTGGCTCTTTCTCGCCGAGACTGATGTACCATCAGATGAGAGAAGCCTACAGACGAGGTGTACAGCAGGTGTGGGTGTTGAATGTGGGTGACATCAAACCGGCGGAGTTCCTTATTGAGGAGTGGATGAGTCTCGCCTGGGACGGATTCACTGACAAGAAAGACGAGGTGGAAGACATGATGCGCTCCTTTTACGCCCGTGAGTTTGGAGACTGCAATGCCGACAACATAGTCAGGATGATGAATGAGTGGTATGCGCTTGCTTTCGAGCGACGTCCTGAGTTCATGGCCAACACACGTGTCTATGAGAGTGACAGACAGTGGTGGGCTAAGCATCGTACCATACCAGGATGGAACAGTGAGGATGTGCGCCGACGTGTCGAGGCATACCAGAGATTGTCGGATGAGGCGGAGAAGATAGACGCCCGTATACCATCCGACCGTAAGTTCGCTTATTATCAGCTTGTGAAGTACCCTGTTCAAGCCGCTGCCCAGATGAATTTCAAGTTCCTTTGTCCTGAGCGTAGCTCCGAGTCCTACGACTCTATCGTGGTGCTGACAGAATTGTATAATAAAGGATATGACGGAAAGTGCAAATGGCAGGGCATGATGGATATGTCACCGAGAAATTTACCTGTTTTCGATAAGGTGGACACGTTACTCACTTATCCTGCTCCTACAGAGAAATTGTTGTCAGTCATGTCGAGATGTAAGACGACAGACAATGGTGACCTGTTGTTCAAACTGCCTAAGGACGCAGTGGTCAATGACAGTGTAACCCTTGAGATAAGTGCATTGCCTACGTTTCCCGTGTATGGTGACAGGATGGCCATGAGCATATCGTCAGACGGGTGCGCAGGAGTCGTAGCGGAGTTCCAGAGTAAGTATCATGGTGAGGAATGGAAACAGAACGTGTTGAGAAACAGAGCCGTGAGGCGTGTGAAGATACCTACCCGAGGTGATAAAGTCTTATTGAGTATGCTTGACGAAGGCATCACGGTCACTGACATTAAAATAAAAATTCGTGATGGTAAATGACCATCACGAATTTTTTTATGCTCACTTCCTCTGCCAAACCCTAACGTAGTCAATCTCGTATCTCATCGGAAAAGCTTTGTCGTCAATCCTGCCTCCGTTATCACCACCAAGAGCGAGGTTTAACAAGATATACTGTGGAAAGTTGAAAGGACTGACATTGTCACCTATACTTCCGTTGACGGTTGACTTGACCGGAGTCTCGTTGAGTAGATCATCGTCCAAATATATACGTATAGCGTCCTTGTCCCAGTCCAGCCTCCATACGTGGAAACTGCTGTGCCAAAAACTGTCTTTGTCCAGGAAATGCTGATAAGGAGTCTTGACGGAATTCCATACGGCATTCCATCTCTTGTCGTTGCCCCATGCCACGTTGGCGAGTACATGACTCACATTGTCAATACGATAATACTCCATGACGTCTATTTCTCCACACGATGGCCACTCACGTTGGTTGCCGAGAGTCCATATCGCTGGCCATGCGCCATAAGCCACAGGTATCCTTGCCTTGACCTCCATACGTCCGTAAGTGAAGCTGAAGCGGTCCTTTGTCGTCACGCAAGCCGAAGTATATCTGATGTGCTTACGTCTTTTGTTCCATGCGTCGCTGTTCTCATCATACCAGGGGTTGAGTCGTAATGTGTCCAGCTTGTCACACTCAATCACCAGCATACCATTTTGTCTGTATGCGTTCTCCTTCTGATACCATTGGTCCTCATGGTTTCTGACAAAGCCCTCCTCGTAGGTCCATTTGTTCTCGTCCAGCACTCCGTTACCGTCAAACTCGTCCGACCACACCAGCTGGTATTCTTGTGCGTTCGTGCTAAGATGACAAGCCAACGATGCGAATAGCAATAAGTCTTTCATTTTTACCTTCATATCTTTCTTTTCCATTGTTATCCAGATGTCATGTCCGTATGAAAATCCTTGTCTCCCGATGAGAGACAGGGACTGCTCGCGAAGTTCATAAAAAACAATTAAAAGCACAAGAAATTACGGATAAACTACATTCCTCACGCTTACCAACGAGTGTACTCTCAATCGTATGCGTGAAATGGATGATAACAGACCTCATAATTATAACAAGCATGTGTGGCGACAGTCCCCATTCGTAGTGACGGATATTGTGGATTGAAACGATGAGAGATTAAAAAAGAAATAAAACATCTCTTTCGTAAGACTAACCAGATTTCCTATCCGCACCCCCAATTTTTGCTGTCCGAAACTCCTCTTTTTCCGTTGACACAAGGCAACGAGAAAATGACTTCCGGAATTTTCCCGTGTCTTATTCGGCTTTTGAAAATCTCAGGTTAGGATGATGAAAAGTTCAGGTTAGGATTTTTAAATTATCAGACCTGCGTATAGACTACATCCTAACCTGAGATTTTAAAAAAAGAGACATAAGGTTTTTAAATGCTTTGTTTTAACATTATCAATAAGTTAACCTATTTTTGATAAAAAATGGGCATAGGAAATTTCGTCACACCATAAATTGTCCATTATTTCACCATGTGTTTACTGACTTATAACTGCTGCCTTATCCTGATTTTGGTTGACTCGGGTTGATTACATCCATTAGCAGTTTGTCGAAGATATTTATGTATATAAGGATGCCAAAGGTCTATACATCGAGAAATATGGCGAGCGGGCAAAGAATGCTGTTTTAGTCATCCATACCATTCCAGACAATGCTTTGTGATGCCTATGTGTCATTCGCCTATCAAAGAAAGGGTAACTATCAGAATATGGATGAGAACAAGGATATGGTTGCGCTAACCAAGACGTTTATGAATGGTAACCTCAGCGTGAAGATCGAGGATGACGACCTGTTCTGCGGAAGATGTGACGGTTTCTGCTCAACTTCCAGGGCATGACTATCGACAATTTCAACTCGTACGACAGCCGTTGCTGTTCTATAACCGTCAGGTATAAGTTCCATCAGTCAAAGTCGAAGTACAAGAGCCAGAGTACAGTTGACAGAGAGATTGACCGTTTATGACGTTTTTTGTGTGGATGTCGACATGCTCAGCCAGTCATGTCATGATGAGTCTATCAACGCATATCTCCATTAGTGGATACTGACACCTTTGTGGTCTATACTGAGTCGTTAAACGACTACACCTATTATATACATGTTGCGTATGTATGGAAAAAGGCTGATAAAAACTATTAATCAAGAAGAGTTAGATAGAGGCGACGACGACAAGTAATCAGGATAAAAATTCCAAAAATGATTATTTATTTTGCATTCTCTTTATAAATATATAACTTTGCCGTTTAAAATGGGGTGGTTTCGGTCCATCATTATATAGAAGAAATGGCAGAGAATAACGAATATAAGTTTTTATCAAAAATAAACTATCCGGATGATTTGCGGCATTTGCCTGTCAGTGATTTGCCAGAGGTGTGTCAGGAATTAAGGAGAGACATTATTAAGGAATTATCTGTTAACCCTGGACATCTGGCATCCAGTCTGGGTGTTGTGGAGTTGACCGTGGCTCTTCATTATGTCTTCAATACTCCTTACGACAGAATCGTGTGGGATGTCGGACATCAAGCTTATGGACATAAGATTCTCACGGGAAGAAGGGAACGGTTCGCCACCAATAGAAAGTTACACGGATTGAAACCTTTTCCGCATCCTGATGAGAGTGAGTACGACACGTTTTGTTGTGGACACGCCTCAAACTCCATATCTGCCGGATTAGGAATGGCTGTGGCAGCCAAGCTGAACAAGGAAAAACGAAAGGTGGTGGCTGTTATTGGTGATGGCTCCATGAGTGGCGGTCTTGCCTTTGAGGGCATCAATAATGTCTCGTCCACTCCTAATGACATGCTTATCATCATCAATGACAATCATATGTCTATTGATAATAGTGTGGGTGGTATGAGGAAGTATTTGTTGCAGTTGACCACTAATGACACCTACAATAATCTGAGATATACTATATCCCGTAAGCTGACAGACTGGGGAGTGCTCAATGAGAGGAGAAGAAAAGGACTCATAAGATTTAATAACAGCTTGAAGTCCGTGCTCACTCGTCAGCAGAATATCTTTGAGGGAATGGACATCAGGTACTTTGGTCCTATGGACGGACACGACGTGGAGGAACTAGTGCGTGTGCTGACCATAATCAAAGACATGAAAGGACCAAAGATTCTGCATATCAACACGAAGAAGGGTAAGGGGTATGCTCCTGCCGAGAAGAATGCCACGGTATGGCACGCACCCGGCAAGTTCGACTTCGAGTCGGGTGAGCGTCTTTGCCCTAAGACTACGGAGGCTATTCCGCCTCGATTCCAAGATGTCTTTGGAGAGACACTGCTGGAGCTTGCCACCAAGAATGACAAGATAGTAGGTGTCACTCCCGCCATGCCGACTGGCTGTTCCATGAACATAATGATGAAAGCGATGCCGGGGCGTACCTTCGACGTGGGCATAGCAGAGGGACATGCCGTGACGTTCTCAGGTGGTATGGCTAAGGATGGACTGTTACCTTTCTGTAATATCTACTCGTCATTCATGCAAAGGGCGTATGACAACCTCATACATGACGTGGCGTCGATGAGGCTGAATATGGTGTTATGCCTTGACAGGGCAGGACTGGTTGGCGAGGATGGACCTACGCATCATGGTGTGTTCGACCTGGCATATCTCCGTCCTATACCTGACATCACTGTGTCTTCTCCTTTGAATGAGATAGAACTCCGCAACCTTATGTATACAGCTCAGCTCCCGGATAAAGGCACGTTCGTCATACGTTATCCGAGAGGACGAGGGTCGGTCGTGGAGTGGAGAAAGGACTTTGAGGAGGTTGAAGTGGGAAAAGGACGTGTGCTGAGAGATGGAGACGACTTGGCGGTGTTGTCCTTTGGCCCTATAGGCACTGAGGTGTCAAAAGCCATAGATATGTGTAACACTGACGGACGTTCGTTGTCCGTGGCTCATTATGATATGCGTTTTCTCAAACCTATTGATACAGAGATACTCCATGAGGTGGGAAGAAAATTCAAACATGTCATCACCGTTGAGGATGGTGTGATCTGTGGTGGCTTGGGTGACGCCGTGTTGGAATTTATGTCGGATAACGGATATGACGTGTCCGTGCGTCGTGTCGGCGTACCTGACAAGTTTGTGGAGCACGGAACCGTCAAGGAGTTGTATGGAATAGTTGGCATGGATGCCGAGAGTCTCTCAAGACTGATGTCTGAGACATTGAGTAAATAATCGCCGTTTCAGTAAATTAAGTATAAAGTGAAGATTATCATTGCGGGTGCAGGTGCCGTGGGCACACATTTGGCTCGTCTGTTGTCTAAGGATAACATGGACGTGACGCTGATGGACAGTGATGTTGACAAGCTCAGTAAACTCAATACTGAGCTTGATATCATGACTTTGCCCAAGTCACCGACGTCGATAAAAGCGCTGAAAAGCGCTGATGTGGATGACGCAGACTTGTTTATTGCCGTGACACCACACGAAAGCGAGAATCTCACGTGTTGTATGCTCGCCAAACAACTGGGTGCCAAACGTACCGTGGCGCGAGTGGACAACTATGAGTATATGAAACCAGAGAACCTGACTCTTTTCCGTAACATGGGAATCGAGTCCCTGATTTATCCGGAGCTGCTCGCCGCACAGGATATAGCAAGTAGCTCCAAATACAGCTGGGTACGTCAGATGTGGGAGTTCAACAATGGTGACATGGTTCTGCTGAGTGTGATGATGCACGAGTCAAATCCCAGGTCTGACAATGAGATAGAGAACACGAATAATATTCTTGTCGGACACACACTGAAACAGATTGGTATAGTACATGGACACTTCTTTCATGTCGTCGCCATCAAACGTAATGGAGAGACCGTGGTGCCTTATGGTGATGAGAAGATATTGCCGAGAGACCTCGTTTTCTTCATGACTACGAAAGAAGGAATTAGTATCATCAAGAAATTATCGGGAAAAGAGGACTATCCGGATACGGAGCACACCGTTATTATCGGAGGCTCTAAGCTGGCTGTCAGAGCCGACTGGGCATTGCCCGACTCTTATTCGCTTAAGATTATAGAGCCTGATGTGGAACGTTGTCAGGAGCTGGGTGCCCTGACTAAAGACCGCACTCTCATCATCAATGGTGAGGGGTACGACATGGATTTGCTTAATGATGAGGGATTCAATCATCTCGAGGCGTTCTTCTCACTGACAGATAATGATGAGCAGAATATATTGGCATGTGTGGCGGCAAGAAGGAAAGGCGTGCGTAAGACGATAGCTCAGGTCGAGAATATCGATTACTTTGACATGGCTGAGAATCTTGATGTAGGTACTATAATAAATAAGAAGGTCATAGCCGCAAGTCACATATATAGGATGTTGCTTCAGGGTGATGTGGATAATGTGAAGATGCTTACGGTGGCTGACGCTGATGTGGCGGAGTTTATCGTGAAGGAGAAGTCAAAGGTGACACAGTATCCTATTATGCAGCTCAGTCTGCCGAGAGGTGTGAACATAGGTGGTATGATACGTGACGGCAAGAGTATGCTGGTGTCTGGAACGACACAGTTGCAGGCTGGCGACAAGGTCGTGGTCTTCTGTATTGGTAATACTCTGAAGAAATTGGATAAGTGGTTCAGATGATATTTTCGTAGTTTATCCGGATACTGTCGTGCCGGTGTCTTGATGTGTTCTTTGAAGACCAGTGAAGTGCCTCGCGTGACTCTTGGCTATAATTGTGGTAAGTCATATTTTTATCGTAAAAGGAAATGATTAATTGGCGTCTCATATCTAAGATAACAGGAATGCTTCTTTTCATAGAAGCGGGTCTGATGGTCTTGTGTCAGATCGTGGCGTTCATCTATGATGAGGGGTTAAACTCTTTCGGACCGCCCATAGCCGCAGCTGTTGTGTTTGGCGTGTTATGCCTGATTTATGGATGTAAGGCAGGCTCAAACATGGGGCGTAAGGATGGTTATGTCGTGGTGTCAATAGTATGGGTCATCTTTACTATGATAGGTATGGTGCCGTTCTTGGTGTCTGGGACTTTGCCTGACATGGCGAGTGCTTTCTTCGAGACAATGTCAGGTTTCACGTCGACGGGTGCCACGGTCATCGATAACATAAGTGAAGTCCCTCACAGTCTGTTGTTCTGGAGAAGTGTGACACAATGGATAGGAGGTATAGGAATCGTGTTCTTCACTATCGCCATATTGCCAGCCTTCGGAGTGGGTGAGGTAAAACTGTTCGCCTGCGAGTCGACAGGCCCGCTTCATGACAAGGTGCATCCGAGAATAAGTGTGGCGGCAAAGTGGATAGGCTCGATCTATCTCATGCTCACTTTGCTGTGCGTCGCCTCTCTGGTATTGTGTGGCATGGATGTGTTCGACGCTGTGAACTACTCCATGTGTACGACGGCAACAGGTGGATACGGCACTCACTCTGAGATGTTACATGAGGTGTTCGGTAACTCTGCGTCAATAGAGTATGTGCTGACCTTTTTCATGTTTGTGTCAGGAATTAATTACACACTGATATATTTAACGATTCTCAAAGGTAAGCTGAAGCACTTCTTTTGTGACGCTGAGGTTCGTTGCTACTACTCAATAGTATTGTCTGCCACGTTGATATGTACTATTTCACTTTGTATTAACAATAATTTCTCCGACATTGAGTTGTCATTCAGAGAATCAATATTTACCGTCGTCTCTCTACAGACCACTACGGGACTCGCCACGTGCGACTATACTCTGTGGCCTGTACAGTTGATGCCGATTCTTTTGTTCGTGATGTTCGTCGGTGCCAGTTCGGGCAGCACCAGCGGCGGATTTAAGTGTGCGAGAATATCTATTATTTATCGTGTGTTGAAGAATGAGTTTGTTCGTATACTGCACCCTCGTGCCGTGATACCGGTGAGGCTTAATAACACTATCGTGCCTCATTCTGTTGTTCAGACTCTTCTCGGATTTATCACGCTCTTCGTGTTGGGGCTTTTCGGAGGCGCTTTCCTTCTTGCTATTTGTGGAGTGACTCCTAATCCGGAACATCCTCATTTCGACTATTATGAGGCTTTCGGACTTGCCTTGTCAAGCATAAGTAATGTGGGACCAGGAATGGGTTATTACGGTCCAGCTCACTCATGGATGATTCTCTCACCAGTGGCTAAGTGGATCTGTTCGTTCTTGATGCTTATCGGACGTCTGGAGATATTCCCGATAATAATACTCTTCACCCCGTCTTTTTGGGAGAAAAACTGATTTTATTAATACAAACAATTATATATGAGTCTTTTTTCGATTTGCCGCAGAGGTGCTTTGCTTCTGATTTTGCTACAAGTGATGTTCGCAACCTATCTTCATGCTTTCACTAACGGAAAGTTATGGATGGATAATTCTGGTAAACATATCAACGCACATGGTGGTAATGTCATCAAGTATAACGGGAAATACTACTGGTATGGTGAGAATCGTCCTTATGTAGGATTCACCACGACCGTCGGCGTCAGTGTGTATTCCAGTGACGACCTCAAGACGTGGACCAATGAGGGAGTGGCTTTGTCTATCAGCAATGAGGAGGGCAGCGATATTGAGGCAGGATGTATAATGGAGCGTCCGAAGGTCATATATAATAAGAAGACGAATAAGTTCGTCATGCTTTTTCACCTTGAACTTAAAGGTCGTGGATACGAGGCTGCTCGTGTGGCCTTTGCGGAGAGTGACACCCCTACGGGACCTTTCCGTTTTATCCGTTCTACTCGTATTAACGCCGGTATATGGCCTTTCGATATGAAAAAGGCGGACAGAAAGGCTGCCATGGCTACTGACGCAGGAAAATGGAAAGACTGGTGGACTCCAGAGTGGAGAAAAGAGACGGAGAAGGGAATGTATCTGTGGAGAGATTTCGAAGGGGGGCAGATGAGTAGGGACATGACGGTCTATGTCGATGAGAAAGGCAAGGCTTACCACATCACCTCATCTCAGGAGAATCTCACACTTCTTGTTAGTGAGCTGACGGATGACTATCTTGACTTCACGGGTAAGTATAACATGATTGCGCCAGGTGGACAGAATGAGGCTCCGACAATCATGAGGCATGACGGTAAATACTGGCTTATATGTTCTGGATGTACCGGATGGGCTCCTAATGAGGCGAGAATGTTCGTGAGCGATAAGATCTGGGGACCATGGAAACAGGTGAAGTCGCCGTTCAAGGGAGCTAACGCTACGTATAAGGATTTCCCTGCGTCTAAGACCTTCGGAGGACAAGGCACGTATATTCTTTCTGTTCCTGAAACCGATGATAAGGGAAAGACTGTGACTAAGTATATCTTTATGGCTGATATATGGAATCCGGAGCATTTGAGTGAGTCGTTACACATATGGCTTCCTATCAACTTTGACAGTGAGGCTACTCCAGAGATTATGTGGACGGACAAGGTGCTTTGAGCCTTTCTTTCCAATGTGACCATGTCGGATGATTTATTCAAGTAATGTAAGCTTGTCAAATATGAATAATATGATAAAAGTAAGTGCGCCGCAGCGTGTTAAAGGAGAGGTGAGACTGCCATCGTCAAAAAGTATCTGTAATCGCGCTTTGATTATTAACTCGTTGGCTGGTAATGATGAGATGCCGCAGAATCTGTCGGACTGTGATGACACACGTGTGATGGTTGATTGGCTTACACGCAGACCTGATGTTATAGACATAGGAGCGGCTGGTACTGCTATGCGTTTCTCCACGGCTCTGTTGGCAGTCACAAAGGGCACATATGTCATTACGGGAACGGAGAGAATGAAGAACAGACCTGTTTCCGTGCTTGTTGACGCATTGAGGCAGCTGGGCGCTGATGTCAAGTATGTGGAGAAAGAAGGCTATCCTCCTTTAAGTGTCACAGGCAATGAGAAACTGCCAGGTGGCGACATTGAACTGTCAGGCAGTGTCAGCTCACAGTATGTGTCTGCTTTGCTTATGATAGCGCCGGTGATGAGTAACGGACTGCGACTGGTGCTTCAAGGTAATGTGGTGAGTAGACCATATATCGACATGACCATCTCGTTGATGTCTGAGTTTGGCGCCGAAGTGAAATGGGAAACATCAAACTCCATCGTGGTTAGACCTGTGACATACAAAAAACGTCAGTATTATGTGGAGAGTGACTGGAGCGCTGCCAGTTATTGGTACGAGATGACAGCATTGACAAAAGACCCTGATGTGGAGATAACACTACCAGGATTACATAAGAAAAGCATGCAGGGTGACTCTAAGGTAGCTGACCTTTTCGGACAGCTTGGAGTGGAGACGTCTTACTCTGACGCAGGCGTGACGTTAAGAAAATGTGTGAGAAGAACAGACAAACTTGAGTACGATTTTGTTGAAATACCCGATCTTGCTCAGACGTTCGTAGTTACATGTTGTATGTTAGGTATACCATTTCACTTCACTGGTTTGCAGAGTCTGAAGATAAAGGAGACAGATCGTATAGAGGCTTTGAAGTGTGAGTTGAGGAAGCTTGGCTACTTAATTCAGGACAGTAACGACTCTGAGCTTTCATGGAATGGCGAGAAGTGTGACGTCCAGGCGGCACCTGCGATTGACACGTATGAGGATCATCGTATGGCTATGGCCTTTGCTCCTTGTGCACTCTGTCTTGGTGAGATAAATATTAATAATCCACAAGTTGTGTCCAAATCTTATCCTGGCTATTGGGATGATTTGAAATCAGTTGGTTTTGCGTTATGACGATTCTTGTATTATCAATAGTGGTTCTTGGTTTGGTGGCTTTCCTCGCCGGATGGCAGAGAGAGAGAAAGTTGAAGAAGATGTTGGAGAATGGTGAGATATCTGAGCTGCCGAGTATAAAGCAAGTGGAGGATATGGAGTGTTGCGGTCAGCATGAGACATGTGAGAAGGAGAGTCTGCTTGCCGCTGTGAGCAAGGACATTGTTTATTATAATGATGAGGAGCTGGACAGGTTCAGGGGGACGCCTCCGTCAATGTATCAGGAGAAGGACGTGGACGAGTTCCGTGATGTCTTATATACGATGAAAGAAGATGAGGTGGCAGGTTGGGTCAGGAGTCTTCAGCTCAGAGCCGTGGAATTGCCTGATGAGTTGAGAGATGAGGTGTTCATGATTGTCGGAGAACGTCGTTCGTGAATAATAATTATTTGTTTCTTGCGTTATTCATTGTATGCGGACTCTTGTTAAGTTTTTATCATTAGTGATGACGATGGTCATCGTTGTGTCGTGCTCCACAAAGAAAAACACGGCAATGACCAGGCGTGTCCAAGCTTTTAAGGCACACTACAACACGTACTACAACGGGCAGTTGGCCTTTAAGGATGGTGAATTGGCGCAGGAGACGGGTAACAAGGACAATTTCACGGACGTCATACCTTTCTACATGACAGGTAATAAGACTACTGTCACGCTGGGTAAGTCAGACTTCGACAGAGCTGTGGAGAAATGTCAAAAGACAATAAAGCAGCACTCCATCACAAAAAGACCGGAGTGGAAAGGTAATAAGGTGCAGACACCTAAAGACAAGATATGGCTCAATCAGAAAGAATACAACACATTTCTTTACAAGGCATGGTTCCTGTTGGGAGAGAGTCAGTTCAGAAAAGGTGAATACATGGAAGCAGCTTCCACTTTCGCTTACATACAACATATATATTTTTCGAATCCGGACATCATTGCCAAGGCACGTCTGCTCGAAGCTAAGTGTTATGTGGAGCTTGAGTGGTACTACGACTCGGAAGATCTGTTAAACAAGACCGAGAGAGATAGTTTTCCTACAAATCTCAAGTCACTCAAGGCATCCGTTGAGGCTAATATCTTTGTTCGTCAGAAACAGTATGAAGAGGCCATACCCAACCTGCTGTTGGCGGTAAAAAAAGAAAAACGCTCATTACAAAAGACCCGTATTTATTACCTCTTAGGCCAGTTATACCATCGGACTGGTAATGATGTCAGTGCTTATAAGTATTATTCCAAGGTTATCAAGCGTAATCCAGCTTATGAACTTGAGTTTAATGCCAGGATACATCGGACGGAATGTATCACTAACGGACAGTTAAAGCAGATTCGTTACCTGCAGTCCATGGCGAGGAGCGAGAAGAACAAGGACTATCTCGATCAGGTGTATTATGCAATCGGTAACGTTTATCTGAGCATGGGCGATACCATTGGTGCCATCAATTCTTATGAGACGGGTGTGGAGAAAAGCACGAGGAACGGTATAGAGAAAGGCGTGTTGTTGCTACACTTGTCGAGGTTATATTGGCAGACCGAGAAATTCGTGAAATGTCAGAAGACATACTCTGAGGCTTTAAGCTTGTTCGATAAGGATATGGATGATTACGCCGAGATATATGAGCGTTCCAAAATCCTTGACGACCTGTTGCCTTACGCCTCAGCCGTGGAGCTTCAGGACAGTCTGCAAAGACTCGCTAAGATGTCACCTCAGCAACGTGAGAAAGTTATCGAGAAGATAATCGAGGAGTTGAAGAAGAAAGAAAAAGAGGAGGAGAGAAAGGCGGCAGAGTCTGAGGAGGCGGCTAAGTCTGCGTCTACCAATACGAGAAACAATAAAACAAATAACGGAAGAGTAAATAATAATACTAACGCCAACAACTCTCAGAAATCAGTTTGGTATTTCTACAACGCCACGACAGTCGAAGCCGGAAAGAAAGAGTTCGCCAATAAGTGGGGGAAAAGAAAGTTAGCGGATGACTGGAGACGTAGCAATGTCACTGTGTTGTCGGACTATAATGCGGAAGAGCAAACGGATTCCGTGAGTGCGGACAGTACGCAGAGAAAAGATATGCAGGCTGAGTCAAGCACAAAGGACAAGAAGGCTGACAAGAAACGACAGAAAGAGGAAGAGAAGGCCAATGACCCACATAATGTGGAATATTACCTGAAGGACATACCTCTTACTGAGGAGCAGATGGACGAGTCCAACAGCTCGTTGGTGGATGGTCTGTACGGCTCTGCTATTATATATAAGGATGAGATGGAGAACCTGCCGCTTGCCAAACGTACGTTTAACAGGATTTTAACTGACTTCCCTGATTTTGGGAGCAAGGACGAGGTGTATTATAATCTGTTTCAGTTATATTCGCGTATGAATGATAGTCTGACCGCCGAGGACTACAGACAGAAACTGTTGAGCGAATATCCGCAGAACGAGCACGCAAAGCTTATAGCTGACCCACTGTTCCTTTATAAAGGGAAATACGGAAAACATATTGAGGACTCCATTTACACCGAGGCGTATAATGACTTCTGCCAGGGAAACTTCCGGTCTGTAGTCGAGAAAAACGAATATGCCTCACGTGAGTACCCTAACGGAGACAACAGAGCCAGATTCTTGTTTATTACAGCGATGAGTAAACTGGAACTCGGAGAGAGAGAGGAATTTCTCTCCGCCATGAGAGACATTGTGGAGAATTATCCGAAGAGCACCATAAGTGAGCTGGCAGGTATGTATGTGAAAGGACTGAAGGAGGGACGTCTGTTAGCCAGTGGAAAATTTGATATGGGCTCAATTTGGGAGAGAAGACATGGAGTGGGAGAAGATGGTGACAGTCTGGCCGTTGACACCACTTTCTCGAAAGAGAAGAACAATGACTGGGTGTTCGCCATAGCGTATGAACGTGACAGCGTCGATGAGAACCAACTGCTTTTTGAAATCGCCAAGTACAATTTCACCAACTTCACAGTCAGGAACTTCGATATAGCGACTGACAAGGGAGACGGAATAGACATGCTTCAGGTCCGTACGTTCAACAATTATGATGAGGCTTACATTTACCTGCATCGACTGATGAACAACGAGGAGATGGCATATAAGCTTGGCGGACTGAAATGTTTCATTATCTCTGAGGAAAACCTTAAGTTGTTGATGAAAGGATTCAGCTTCGCAGACTATTTCGAGTTCTATGATGAGAATTTTGACAGGCTAGGACACTTACAGGTTGATGATGACACTCTGGACTCAACGGATGAGATAATCAACTATGATGAGCAGGAGGAAGAATACTACGAGGAAGAAGAGGAAGAAGAGAATTTCATATTCTGACGATGACTCTCATGTGGGGGCAGATTGAGAAGGAGATAACAGTAATAACAATAAAACGATAACAGCGTGAACGGAACATTATTGTGGGTGGATGATGAGATTGAACTGCTCAAAGCACACATCATCTTTCTGAGAAATAAAGGATATGACGTGGAAACAGCCAGCAATGGACAGGACGCCATAGAGGCATGCCGTGAGCGCAGATTCGACCTCGTCCTGCTGGATGAGAACATGCCGGGCCTGAGTGGTTTGGAGACATTGTCCATACTCAAGGATGACAACCCCACTCTGCCTGTCGTCATGGTGACCAAGAGCGAGGAGGAGAATATCATGGACTTGGCTATAGGATCGAAGATAGCTGACTACCTCATCAAGCCTGTCAATCCGTCACAGATACTGCTCACACTGAAAAAACACCTGCATAAGCATGAGATAGAGAAAGAGGTGGCAAACACCAGTTATCAGCAGAACTTCTCAAAGTTAGGCATGCAAATCAATGACTCGTATAGCATCGACGACTGGAAAGATGTGTATAAGCGTCTTGTGTTCTGGGAGCTTGAGCTGGCGGATACAAGTAGTGACATGTCCGAGATGCTCATGATGCAGAAGAATGAGGCGAACAACGGGTTCGCTAAGTTCATCAGGAGAAACTACATGGACTGGATGCGTAATCCGGACACACGTCCTTTGATGTCTCCTGACATCTTTAAGTCCAAGGTCTTTCCTTTACTCAACAACGGAGAGAAAGTGTACCTCTTTGTGTTTGACAATTTCCGGTATGACCAATGGCGTATACTCAGCCATGAGTTGTCTGACGAGTTCTCGTTTGACGAGGAGCTTTATGTCTCAATACTGCCGACAGCCACTCAGTATGCGAGAAACGCAATATTCTCTGGACTGATGCCTGAGCAGATTGCCACTATGTATCCTGACCTGTGGGTGGACGAGGATGAGGAGGATGGAAAAAACATGAACGAGGAGCCATTGATAAAGACACAGCTGGAGAGATTCAGAAGAAAGAACACGTTCTCTTATTTCAAACTCAATAACGCTAATGACTCCGAGAAGATTATGGATAAGATGAAGAGCATAGCGGATAATGACCTGAATGTCTTCGTCGTCAATTTCATCGATATGCTGTCGCATGCCAGAACGGAGTCGAGGATGGTGAGAGAGCTGGCATCCGACGAGAAGGCTTACAGGAGTATCACAGCATCGTGGTTTCATAACTCACCTGTGCGTGAGTTGTTCTCCGCACTCAGTCGTACGGATGCCAAGATAATCGTCACGACAGATCATGGCAGCATACGTGTCAATAATCCTATTAAAGTCATTGGCGACAGAAACACTAACACAAATCTCAGATATAAACTCGGTAAGAACCTGTCGTACAACCAGAAACAGGTGTTTGAGATGAAGAACCCGAAAGACGCCTTTCTGCCTTCTCCGAATATCAGCACCACATATATCTACGCTCAGAATGACGACTTCTTCGCATATCCGAATAACTACAATTATTATGTCAGCTATTTCAAGAACACGTTTCAGCACGGAGGAATAAGCATGGAGGAGATGCTGATACCGCTGATTGTCATGCAGAGCAAGAAAAGAGGATAGACGTTAAGATAATAAATGATTGACGAGTTTTCTGACAGAAGACCACGGACTCAAAAAAATAACAGATATGGAGATATTAATTAAAGACATTGAGAATATCAAAGACGCTGCCGCCCAGTTTGTCAAAGCGATGGGTGACAACACGATATTTGCTTTTTACGGTAAGATGGGAGCAGGAAAGACAACATTCATAAAGTCTGTATGTGAGGAACTGGGAGTGAAGGACGTCATCAACTCTCCTACCTTCGCCATTGTCAATGAATATATGGATGGACGCGGCAATCCTATTTTCCATTTCGACTTTTACCGTATAAAGAAAGAACAGGAGGTTCTTGATATGGGTTATGAGGACTATGTCTACAGCGGTAACGTGTGTTTCATGGAGTGGCCAGAGCTGATTGACGACTTACTGCCGGATGATACGGTGCGTGTTACCATCGTCGAGGAAGAGGACGGCTCCAGAAGAATCACCATGTGACACCAGTGATTTTTTTCTGACAACCACGCATACGCCACCGCTGCTTGTGTGGTTGTCAGAAACGAGACACTCCGTGTACTGACTTGTGACACCTCTGTATAGTATGTCTTCTGACACAGAAGGCCACATTTCTATGAACAACATAACCGAGTAGAATATCTGTATTATGAATATAACACAAAAGCAGCGTTACACCATTATTATGTCTGTGTGTGTGATACTTTGGACGGTATCATGCTTTCTGTGGTTCAACACATCATTCAAATATCACTTTTATCATGAGGAACAAAACCAGTTGTTTCTACTCGACAGACAATATCTCCTGACGTATTTAGACAAACCGGCGTGGATGGCTTGTATCTCAGGCGACTATCTCACTCAGTTTTATTACTATGAGTATGCCGGAGCGACAATTGTGAGCGTATCTTTGCTGCTGCTTGCTGTCGTGTTTGCTAAATGTGTGAGACAATGTGCCGATGACTCATATTCTTTCCGGCAATGTGTGGCGAGTCCGACGTTGTCACTTTGTCTCGTGACTGCCGTAGCCAGGCTCTACCTGTATGAGAACTTCAAGCTCAGCGCCGTTATGGCGTTGCTGGGTGCGTGCGTGATGATGGCATTCGTTTATCACCCGATAGGCAAGAAAACTGTGAGTTGGTCGTTGACGTGCCGTCTGTTGATGGACATTCTGTTCATAGTACTCACAGCATGGATGTTCGGCAATGGCGTGTTCTTGCTGTTGACGATTATGATTGCTCGTGACGTCACCAAGTGCGTGAGGAACAAAAGACTGTCGGCGACTGCAGTCTCCCGCTCATCGCTGTGTATCGTGCTCACCTTCGTGACACTGATAGTCATGTCTCGTTTCTATCATGTGAACAGAGATAAGTGCCTGATGTATCCGGCGCAGCTCAAGCTCGTCAGCATGAATGATGTGAGAACTTGGGAGAAAACACTGATGTATGACAACGAATATTACTTCGGCAACTATAACAGAGTGATAATGATGTTTGACAAAAATGAGGAGGAAACGACGAGTGAACAGTGTTTCTTCTATTGTCTGAGTCTTGCTAAGATGGGCATGCTGCCTGACCGGCTGATGTCTATGCGTACTCCCGTTCTCGGCACATTCTTTCATATAGACGAGACCGCGCAGTTGTATACTATAAAGATGATTAACGAGTTGTATTTCATTCTCGGCGACATGACGTATGCGGAGCGAGCCGCACTGATGGCCAACACCTTCTCTCCTTCCGGAAGAAACGTTAGAATGGTGAAGAGGCTGGCGGAGATCAACCTGCTGAAGGGTGATGAGCGCGCTGCAATGAAATATCTGAGGATTCTTGAGAAAACGATAGTCTATCGTAAGTGGGCTGAGGAGCATACGCCTGGTCATCTCACGGTGACGGTAAGTAGAGAACTGGAAGAGAAACGTAAGTATCTGAACACTTGTGATGATATCCGCGTCGGCGATGATTGTTACGTCATCCTCACTCAGTTGCTGACAAGTAATCCTGACAATACCATCGCTTTAGATTATCTCTTGTGTAGTGATATTTTATCAAGACAGAGGAATCTGTTTGTCAGTGACTATATGAAGTATAAACCGAGGAAAAAGTCTCTTTACGAGAGTGCACTGATCAGGTAGCCGCCATACAAGTGACGATGACTTGCAAAATGACGTTATGACTGTTCTCCACCTTGTGAGAGGCCACATGAAAAGCCGCTGAATCACGGTTTGTTACCATTACATATTTATTACTTGGTTAACCGGATTTCCTATTCACACCCATAATTTTTGTTGTTCGAAACTCCTCTTTTTTCGTTGACACTTGGCAACGAAAAAATGCTTTTAAGTATTTTGTCATAGCTTATTCTTCGGTTGAAAATCTTAGGTTAGGGCGTTGAAAAGTTCAGGTTAGGATTTTTAAATTCTCAGACCTGTATGAAGACTATATCCTAACCTGAGAATTTTAAAAAAGAGACCTAAGGTTTTTAAATGCCTTGTTTTAAGATTATCAGCAAGTTATCTTAAATTTATACAAAAATAAGCATAGGAAATTTGGTGACGATGTAAATTGTCCATTATTCCACCATGTTAAGAGGCGGCGAGAGTCGTTCTCCATGGGATGGTCGGACATCTCGGCTTGCGCGAGCTGATAAGCGAGTAACACTACGATACGTTCTTGGCTTAGCTGTACCGCACTCTGCCTGACTCCGCGCATTCTGTCATCAACGACAGGGTATCGAGAAATTTCACTTGTAAAACCTTAACCAGACTCGTCGATTTGATATTTTTTTAATCGTAGTTTGTCATATATAGTAGTAAAGGGTGCCAAACGGCACCCTTTACTATTATATAATATGTAATGTTCCTATTACTTAGGCTGCTTGCCGATGTATGCCAAGATACCACCGTCAACATACAATACGTGACCATTGACAGCATCTGAAGCGTGAGAAGCGAGGAACACAGCAGGACCACCGAGCTCTGCTGGGTCGAGCCAGCGTCCAGCCGGAGTCTTGGCGCAGATGAATGAGTCGAATGGGTGTCTGCTGCCGTCAGCCTGACGCTCACGGAGTGGAGCAGTCTGAGGTGTGGCGATATAGCCAGGGCCGATACCGTTACACTGTATGTTGTACTCTCCGTACTCAGAGCAGATGTTACGAGTGAGCATCTTGAGACCACCCTTAGCTGCTGCGTAAGCGGATACTGTCTCACGTCCAAGCTCTGACATCATCGAGCAGATGTTGATGATCTTACCCTCTTTGCGCTCCATCATTTCTGGGAGCACAGCTGCTGAGACGATGTAAGGAGCGACGAGGTCGACATCGATGACTTGCTGGAACTCCGCTCTCTTCATCTCGTGCATTGGTATACGCTTGATGATTCCAGCGTTGTTAACCAAGATGTCAATCTGACCAACCTCTTGATGTATCTTGTCAACGAGAGCCTTGACAGCGTTCTCGTCAGTAACGTCACACACGTATCCCTTAACGTTTGTGATGCCTGCCTCTTTGTAGTTGTCGAGTCCTCTCTGAAGAGCTGCCTCGTTGATGTCGTTGAATATTATGTTCTTAATACCTGCCTGGACAAAAGCCTTGGCGATGTTGAAACCGATACCGTAAGAAGCGCCTGTAATCCATGCGTTCTTACCTTCAAGTGAGAAATTAGATAAATCCATATTTTTATGATGTATATTTATGTGTACTTTTCGTCTTGCAAAAATAAGAAATTAAAAGAAAGGAAGGTCTTGACGAGTGGATTTTTTTAGTCAACCGACTTTCTTTTCCTGTTATTGCCAGTCCACACATCTCATGCGGTGTGTCCGCTCTCCTCAATTTTCTGCCTTGCCTCGTCAAGCAGTCTGAACAGTTCCTCTTGTGTCTCCGCCTTGAGAATGCTGATGCGTGTCTGCCTGAAGTCGGGTATTCCCTTGAACAAAGGCGAGTTGGCAAGATGACGTCTCACGTGTATTATGCCTCCAAGCTCCGTGCGCTTACGTTCTTTGAGAGCGTTGTCCTCCCTAAGACTGTATTCCACTGACTTTCTGATTTGTTTCTTCAGTGTCTCCAATTTCCAGTCCAGAGTCATGTTGTCGTCATGTTTTCCGTGATCAAGATATTCTCTTACATCTTTGAAGAGCCAAGGCTGTCCGAATGTGGCTCTTCCAATCATGACGGCATCCACATGGTATTTGGTGAAAGCCTCTCTTGCATCTTCGGCTGACGTGATGTCACCGTTGCCGATAATTGGGATGGTCATGTACGGATTGTTCTTAACCTCACCTATCAGAGTCCAGTCCGCCGTTCCCTGATACATTTGCGACCTTGTCCTGCCATGTAATGTCAAAGCCTTTATGCCGCAGTCCTGCAGTCTCTCCGCCAGCTCCACGATGAATGGTCGTTGGTCACTCAGTCTGTTGGGTGTCTTCAAATCGTCGCAATCCCATCCCAGTCGTGTCTTCACTGTGACTGGTATGCTGACGGACTCTACTACTGCTCGTGTTATGTCCAGAAGCAGTGGCACGTCTTTCAACATTCCCGCTCCAGCACCTTTTCCCGCCACTTTCTTCACGGGACAGCCGAAGTTGATGTCTAGTATGTCAGGTCGAGCCTCAGCCTCCACAATCTTAGCAGCCTTGACCATAGAGTCGACGTCACGTCCGTAAATCTGTACTGCTACGGGACGCTCAGACTCGTCAATCTTGATTTTCTCGATGGAACGGTTGACGTTTCTGATGAGAGCATCTGCACTGACAAACTCGGAGTAAGTCAGCGACGCCCCGAACTCCTTGCATAGTAGTCTGAACGCCTGATCCGTGACATCCTCCATGGGTGCCAGCACCACGGGGTATTCCCCCAGGTCAATGTCGGCTATTTTCATGTGCTTTATATCTGTTGTTTAACGCGAAGATAGGTAAAATCATCGTTTTTTTTGTGTTGTTTGTATAATTGTGTTAATTTTGCGCAGTAAATTTGTTGTCTGCCGTATAGAAGTCACGGCATTTTGCGAGAAATGAAAGAGAGAAATCACACATTCGATTTTCTATGTGGTATATGTATAATCAGAATGATTACGCTTCATACCATCACATTCTGTGGGCATGCTAAGGATACCTGGTGGGAAGAGACTATGGCATGGTCATTCTTTTTTATGTGTTTCTTCTTTTTCAAAGCTGGCTACTTTAATAAGACTGTCAGTGGTAACTCCAAGGAATACGTCAAGGATAAGGCGAAACGTCTGTTGATTCCTTATCTCGTGTGGGGTACTATAGGCTTTCTCGTTTATGTCTTCTATCTGCCTTTCGAGATAGAACGGTTCCATAAACCGATAGAGCCGATGGAGTGGCATCACCTGTGGCAGACAAGCAGCTTTTGGGGTAATGAGCCGGTATGGTTCCTTTTCTCGTTCTTCTCGGCGTATGTACTGGTGCACTTCATGAAGAAGATACAGATTGTAAAGCCTATATCTGTGTTTCAGACAGTGGTGCTGTCCACATTCCCGTTCCTTAGTTACTGGCTGTGGAAAAACGGTAACCCGTTGTGGATGAGCCTCAACAATGTGTTTATGGGCGCTTTCTTTTTCTACCTCGGCCGCGCATGGCGATTTGTGCTTGACCATACTACCCGTGGACAGATAATACCGGTCTGCATGGTGCTTATCATAGCTTTCTGTGTCTGTAATGTCTTTTGGCACGGAGAGTATGTGATGAGTACTAACAGGTTCGAGGGTGAACCGTTGGCGGCTTTCATTAACACCATAATAATATTGCTCGGCTTGTCCGGCCTGTTCATCAAGTTGCCTTTGGGACGTGTGCCCGTGATCAATTACATCGGTCAGCACAGTATGGTGTATTTCGTGGCTCACTACCCGATACTGCAATTCTACAGATTCACTCACATCGTGTTCGGAAGAAGTATTTACGGTCGTTATGACGACTTCATAATATTGCTGATTTTTGTTTTTTGTATTTGCAGTTGGTTTGTTCCTTATGTGGAGTCGGTGCCATGGCTGAGTGGACGCTTCAAGAAAAATAAAACGAGTGTATCTGGAAAAGAAAACGTCGCTGGTTAACTAAACAAAACGAATCGGATAAATGAATTTGGCATATCTCATTTCTGCACATACGGACGCTCCGCAGTTGAGACGTCTCATATTATCACTTCACCCAGACGCACATTTCTTTATTCATATTGACAAGAAGTCAGACATTTCTGAGTTTACATCATTAATCAAGAGTAGAAACGTACATTTCCTGGAAAAGAGGATTAATGTGCGGTGGGGTACGATACTTGAGGTGGAATATCAGATGGAGCTTATTAAGGCTGCTCTGGATTACCCGTTGTACTTCGATCGTCTGTTCTTCCTCAGCGGAATGGATTATCCGTTGTGGACCAATGAGCATATTCTGGAGTTCCTCGACCGTAACAGAAACAAAGAGTATATTCAGGGTTTGCGTATGGACACGGAGTGTGTGTCTGAAGAACAACGTCAGCTGTATTCCATTCCACGTCCGTTTGTCAACAGTGCCAGATTGAGCGATAAGTGGAATGTGCGTTTGGGTATCTTGAAAAGGAAGATGGGAAAGATGATTGGTAAACGAAAACCGTTGGAGTTTATCGTAACACCAGTGGTCGGCAATCATCCTGCAGTGTTGCCTCAGCCTGAGATTTGGTATTTGTACAAAGGCTCGGCGTGGTGGTGCATATCTTCCGAGTTGGCTTCTTATGTCTATGACACCTATGCCTACAGACCGGAGGTGAGGGAGTATTTCATTGACTCGTTCGGCCCTGCGGAGACTCTCATACAGACTATCGTGTTCAATACGCATGAGTGGGCTGAGAAGAGTATCCTCACTCAAGGTAAATACCCCGGCTTACCTGCGTTGACTCCGTTACATTACATAGTATATGACCCGGTTATCAAGGTGATGGACGAGAGTGACTATGACGTGCTTGTCGGAAGCGGTAAAATGTTTTCACGTAAGTTTGTCAGCGGAAAAAGTGACAAGCTTGTTGATATGTTGAAGGATGGAAGGTGTTAAGAAACGTATGGAATGGCTTGACGCCATGAGGGGATTCACGATGATCCTCGTCGTCTCATACCATGTGGCGCAGATGGGGTTCGTACAGTCGGAGAAAATTTCAGCCTCATTGCCTTTTCTGGTTCTTTTTCGTATGCCTCTCTTTTTTTTTGTGAGCGGATTTCTCGCTTATAAGTCGAGGGAGGTGTGGAACGCAGACTACTTCAGTTCACTGTTGTGGAAGAAACTGAAGATACAGGTCATACCTGCTCTCGTGTTCATGTGTGTGTTCATAATACTCAGGTCAAGGATGGAGTTTTTTGACACCCTGTGCCGTTTCATGCGGAGTCCGACAAAAGGAGGATATTGGTTCACGTGGGTCTTGCTTCAGATGTTCTTCGTGTATTATGTCTTCGCGGCCATCTCACAAAAGGTGCGCTCCGATGCTCCGGTAGTCTTGCTGTGGGTGCTCGCTCTTATGCTTTACCTCAGCGTGAATATGCCGCATGAGTTCGGGAAATACTGGAAGACACCTTTTTTTATGTATTCCAGCGTGTACGAGTTCTTCAAGTTCTTCCATTTTTTCGTCATGGGTAATCTCGTGCGCCGTAACTGGAGTAAGGTGCAGCGTCTGTTCGACTCTCAGTGGTTCAGTACGCTGGTTCTCATTGTGGCGTTCGTTAGTTGCGCTGACTTCTTCAGATGGCATGTGTTCATCGGAGAGTACGCTAATATTTCCAAAACGTCAGCGATGTATTCCTTGTTAATCATCGTGGTGATGTTTTTCAGACATTATCAAGACTCGTTCACGAAAGACACGTTCATAGGAAGTAAGCTTCAGTATGTGGGAGTGAGGACGTTGGACATTTATCTGCTTCACTTCATTCTGCTGCCTAAGCTGCCTATGGTTGGACAGTTCCTCGACTCTCATTCTCCAAATTTCGTGTTGGATATTGTTCTTTCAATGTCCGTGGCCTTGGTAGTTGTTTACTTTTGTTGTCTGGTAAGTAATGTGCTGAGAATAAGTCCGGTCTTCCGTCAATATCTTTTTGGACGAAAGTGAGATGTTAGATTTGAGAGGCATTAAATCGTCTTGATGGTATGTACTTACAAAAAGTAATGTTTATATTTGCATAAACATTTAATGTATATTGTTCATAGCGTACGTAATCAATGAATATCGCGATTATTATAGCAGGCGGTTCAGGCGCCAGAATGGGGCAGGATATTCCGAAGCAATTCATCAATGTGTATGACAAGCCAGTGTTGATATATACGTTGGAGAATTTCCAGAATCATCCTCAGATAGATATGATAGAGGTGGTGTGTATCGACGGATGGCACGACGTGGTGTGGGCTTACGCGAGGCAATTCTGTATTGACAAGCTCAAGTGGGTGGTGAATGGAGGTTCTACAGGACAGGAGTCGATACGTAATGGTGTGTATAACCTGGAAGGAGTGGCGAGTGATGACGACAACATTATCATACATGACGGCATACGTCCTCTCATTGAACCGTCTGTGCTGAGTGATGTCATAGCGAAGTGTGATGAGTATGGCAACGGAGTGACGAGCATGCCGTACAACGAACAGATATTCCTGGTGGACGAGGACAATGAGCAGACGACCACGAGGTATGTGCCGAGAGAGACTCTGAGAAGAGTGGCTACTCCCCAGGCGTATAAGTTCGCTAAACTGGACTGGGCTTATCACAAGGCGTTTGAGGAGAAGGTCGGAATATACGGATCATCGTATACTAATACTATGATGGTTGAGCTTGGAGAGAAGTTGTACTTCGCCGCAGGTTCGGACAAGAATATCAAACTGACTACTAAGGATGACTTGGAGCTCTTCAAGGGTTACCTTGGTATGGAGAAAAATAAATGGCTGAAATGACTTTTCGTATAGACAAGAGTAAGGAGTTGTACAAAGAGGACCTGCGCAATGCCTTGGATGTTAAGAATATTGAAAGACTGAAAGGTAAGAAGGTTCTGATTACAGGTGCTACAGGACTCATCGGCGTGTGCATGATTGACGCGTTGATGTCTCTCGGCGGAGTGTCTGTCGTCGCTGTCGGAAGAGATAAGGGTAGGGCGAAAGAAAGACTTGGAGAGTACTTTGACAATCGGCTGTTCTCTTTCCTTGAGCAAGATGTGACAGAGCCTTTTCCGGACGACCTGACCGTGGATTATGTTATACCTGCCGCAAGTAACACTCATCCTCTCGCGTATTCCAAGTATCCAGTAGAGACTATGATGGTGAACCTCAAGGGTGCGGAGAACGCTCTTAAGCTTTCCGTGAGATGCGGAGCCGTGGTCTTATATCCGTCCACTGTTGAGGTTTATGGTAACGCTGTCACTAGTGATGACGTGTTTGACGAAGGCTATACCGGACATCTTAATCTCTCAACTAGCAGGTCTTCATATCCTGAGTCCAAAAGAGCAAGTGAGGCGATGTGTCTCTCCTACATCTCAGAATACGGTGCGAAAGTCAGGATTGTCCGTCTGTGTCGTGTCTTTGGACCGACTATGCTTGAGAGCGACTCTAAGGTGGCTTCTCAGTTTGTCAAGAATGTGCTTGCAGGAGAGAACATAGTGTTGAAGAGCGAGGGAAACCAGTATTTCTCTTATGTGTACGTGGCTGATGCTGTGTCTGCGATGCTGTATGTGATGCTCAATGGTGAGGATGGTGAGGCGTATAACATATCATCTAAGGACTGTGATGTGCATCTCAAGGATTTGGCAGGCATATGTGCTGAGATAAATGGTGGACATGTGGTGTTCGACCTGCCGTCAGATGTCGAGAGGAAAGGTTATTCCATCGCCGTTAACGCAATAACGGATAACAGCAAACTGCTTTCAGCCGGCTGGAAGCCCAAGTACAACATTGAGGATGCCATTAGAAGGACTGTCGAAATCTTAAGGTGATGGAAAATAAATACTATATAGAATACGTGAAGAGGAATCTTCGCAAGTGTCAGTTGAAACAGCTTGACATTCTTGTGGAGATAGACAGGATATGCAAGAAACACAATATTGTTTATTGGCTTGATGGGGGCAGTATCCTCGGAGCAGTGCGTCATGGCGGATTCATACCTTGGGACGATGACATAGACCTGGGTATGAGGCAGGAAGACCTGGACCGTTTTGTTGAGGTCGCGCAAACGGAGCTGCCGTCACATTTGTTCCTTCAGACAAAAGACAGCGATCCCGGGCAGAAGGAGCCTATAGTGAAGATCAGAGACTTAAACTCGCTATATATAGAGGACACAGACGTGTTCTCCGTGGATTATCAAAAGGGATTGTTCGTCGACATTTTCCCCTTCGTGGACTATCCGAAGGTGTCAAGAGGACTGGCGCACGACATACTCAAAGGATTGTCCGTGAGTCATAGCATACTGCATCGTCAGCACTACTATTCATGGAAGTCTTTCGCAGAGTTCTTCTATTTCGGAATGAAAAACGTCGTGCTCAATTCTTTGTGGAAAATCTTGAGCTGTGTTATGCCGGACAGTGACTACATGGGTAATATTCCGATAAATAATGGTTATGGCATAATGCACAGAAAAGACAGCGTTTTCCCTGTCAGTGACATACAATTCGAAGGTATGTCCTTTTCCGCGCCTAGCAATCCGGATGCCTATTTGAAGGACTTATACAGAAACTATATGGACGTGCCGCCGCCAGAGAAACGTCGCATTCACGCCATATTTGTGGCTCCCCAGCTTTTGAGTGAAAGTGAGTGCGGTGGAGAGTCAGACAAATGACTTTTGTCTGCTATAGTTTGTTGATGAGGAAAGTTTTATATATCTTTGCGTGACAAATCGATATATTGATATAAACATATAATTCTAAAAGTATTATGGCTCAAGCACCAGAATTTAAGTATGCTCCGATGTTCCAGGTTGGTAAGGATGATACAGAATACAGACTTGTATCAAAGGAAGGAGTCAGTGTAAGTGAATTTGAGGGTAAGGAAATAGTAAAGGTCTCACCGGAGGCTCTCACCTTATTAGCTCAACAGGCTTTTCATGACGTGGAGTTTATGTTACGTCGTGAGCACAATCTTCAGGTTGCTAAGATATTGAGAGATCCTGAGGCGTCAGAGAATGACAAGTATGTCGCTCTTCAGTTTCTGCGTAATGCGGAGACTGCCTGCAAGGGTGTGTTGCCTTTCTGTCAGGATACCGGTACTGCGATTATTCATGGTGAGAAGGGTCAACAGATATGGACCGGTTTTGAGGATGAGGAGGCGTTGAGTAAGGGTGTGTTCAACACATATACACAGGATAACCTCCGTTATTCTCAGAATGCCCCACTTAACATGTATGACGAGGTTAACACCAAGTGTAACCTTCCGGCACAGATCGACATTGAGGCTGTGGAAGGTGCGGAGTATCGTTTTGTGATGGTGGCTAAGGGCGGTGGCTCTGCCAACAAGACATACTTCTATCCTATGACCAAGGCTACGATACAGAACGAGGGTACGCTTTTGCCTTTCCTCGTAGAGGAGATGAAGCACCTCGGTACTGCTGCCTGTCCTCCATATCATATCGCTTTTGTTATTGGTGGCACGTCAGCGGAAAAGAATCTCCTGACTGTTAAGCTCGCCTCAATCAAGTATTACGACAATCTGCCGACTACAGGAGACGAGACAGGACGCGCTTTCCGTGACATCGATCTTGAGCAGAAATTGCTGAAAGAGGCTTATAAGATTGGATTGGGCGCACAGTTCGGTGGTAAGTATCTTGCGCACGACATCAGAGTTATCCGTCTTCCACGACATGGCGCTTCCTGTCCTATAGGAATGGGAGTGAGCTGTTCTGCGGACAGAAATATTAAGGCAAAGATAAATAAGGACGGTATATGGCTGGAGAAAATGGACGACAATCCATCAGAGCTTATACCTGAGGAGTACAGAAGACCAGGTGAGGGCACTAAGGGCATAGAGATTGACCTTGACAAAGGCATTGACGCCGTACGCGCTGAGCTTACTAAGTATCCGGTGTCTACACGTGTGAACCTCAAGGGAACAATCATTGTGGCTCGTGACATCGCTCACGCCAAGCTCAAGGCTCGTCTTGACGCAGGTGAGGGAATGCCACAGTACTTCAAGGATTATCCAGTTCTTTACGCTGGTCCTGCAAAGACTCCGGAAGGCTATCCTTGTGGTAGTATGGGACCTACAACGGCCAACCGTATGGACCCGTATGTGGATGAGTTCCAGGCTAACGGAGCGAGCCTCGTGATGATAGCGAAGGGAAACAGAACACAGCAGGTTACAGACGCTTGTAAGAAGCATGGCGGTTTCTACCTCGGCACGATTGGTGGTGTGGCCGCTGTACTCTCACAGAGCAGCATCAAGAGCATTGAGTGTGTCGAGTATCCAGAGTTGGGTATGGAGGCAATATGGAAGATTCGTGTCGAGGACTTCCCAGCGTTTATTCTTGTTGATGACAAGGGTAACGACTTCTTTAAGCAGCTCAAACCATGTGAGGGCTGTACAATACTGTAATGAGTGAACGAACGTGCGATAGTGAAGATAAGTGATAAGGGGTGATAGTTAAGACTATGACGATACTTGACTTTTCACGTTTAGAATGAATATTAATAACAATTAAATAGCAAGGTGAGGATAAGAGGGCTGCTTGCGGTTCCTCATCCCTCGCTTCAACAAAATCATTATGGATGACGTAAAAGTTTTCATTAAAGAGGCTGAGGACTCCATGGAGATGGCTGCATTGCATCTTGAGGAGGCTCTTAGTCGTATCCGCGCCGGACGCGCTAACGTGCATATCCTTGATGAGGTGCGTGTGGAGTCTTACGGACAGCATGTCCCACTGAGTAACGTTGCCAGTCTTAATACACCTGATGCTCGTACCATCACTATCAAGCCATGGGAAAAGCAGATGCTGAAGGTTATCGAGAAGGCTATCATCGATTCTCCTGTCGGTATCATGCCGGAGAATAACGGTGAGATAATACGTCTTGGTATACCTGCCCTCACAGAGGAGAGACGTAAGGATTTGACAAAACAGTGTTCTAAGGAGGCTGAGACAGCTAAGGTCAGTGTTCGTAACGCTCGCCGTGAGGCTATCGACAAACTCAAGAAGTCTGTTAAGAATGGTGTGCCTGAGGATGTAGAGAAGGACTCTGAGGACACAGTGCAGAAGATTCACGACAAATATGTCAAGAAGATTGAGTCTATGCTCGAGGTCAAGAACAAGGAGATCATGACTGTGTGATTTCTTTGTCGTGATATAAAAAAGGCGGAACAGGATATTCCTGCTCCGCTTTTTTTGTTGTGAGACGTCACATCGGGTTTTCAGACGTTGACGAACCGCAAAGCGAAAGCATTCGATAGGCTACTGACTGCAGTGCCTATATATGAAATGAAGTCTACATTCATACTTCTACATTTCTGTGCGTCTTGAATGTCAGAGTCGAGTCAATAGAAATCAGTGTTAACCATTACCTTGCGTGAGTCCTTTTTGTACCGGTTTGAGATATGAAAAACTCGTAAACACACACTTACCAGATTTCCTATCCGCCCCCCAATTTTTACTGTCCGAAACTCCCCTTTTCCCGTTGACACGTGTCAGCGATAAAATGACTTCTGAAATTTTCCCGTGTCTTATTTGGCGTCTGAAAATCTCAGGTTAGGACGTTGAAAAGTTCAGGTTAGGATTTTTAAACTCTCAGACCTGCGTATTGACTATATCCTAACTTGAGAGTTTCAAAAAAGACACCTGAGATTTTTAAAAGTCTTGTTTTAAGAATATCAGCAAGTTAACCGGATTTTAGTAAAAACTAGTCATAAGAAAATTGGTTACACTCCAAATTGTCCATAATTCCACCAGTTTATTTATCTGTTTCTCATGCTTTTTGATGTCATGGCCAAGTTGTAGCAACATCCATTAGTAGACTCATGACGGATGAGAGTCCCAGGAGTGGCAATAGTTGTTACCTTGGTGTTTGCAAATTCTTTTATATCAACTACTTGTGTGTTAAATGACAGGAAGTGATGACGTGGATTCTAAGGAGAATTAAAATGATGAAGATTTTACTTTTATATACCTCAAATACGTGTTATGATATATATATATCACTTGAATGCCACCTTTTTCCGTGATATGTCAGATTAATTCGAAAGAAATGTAGTATCTTTGCTAAGACTTTGATGTCTATTGTCTCACGAACCCTTTAGTGTTACTTATCATACTTTTCAGATATACATCTCAGTCAATTATCAATTATGTAAATTATACATGTGAACTCATGTGTCAGATTCATTAAAAACAATTATGAGAGAGTTCTTCAATGTGATGGGCAAATACTTTGCCAATTACAAAGGTTATATAGCGGCAGCTTTTGGAGTTAATGTCCTTTCCGCTTTCTTGAATATATTCTCTTTCGCAGCTATAATGCCGATACTGAATATATTATTCAAAGTAGACAATAACGTGTATTCTTTCATTCCGTGGGGAGATGGAGACTTCAAGGATACGGCGATGAATAATATATATTATTATTCTCAGGTTCTTATCGAGCAGTTTGGTCCGGCGACGACCATGCTCTTACTCGGTATTGTGCTTTCTGTCCTGACATTATTCAAGACGGGAACATACTTCGGAGGTTCGGCGTTGCTGATGCCTTTGCGTACGGGTATAGTCAGAGATATACGAAATGACATTTATCGTAAGATTCTGAGTCTGCCGCTCTCGTTCTTTAATGAGGAGCGTAAGGGAGACATACTCACACGTGTGAGCACTGACGTGAATGAGATAGACTCGAGCATCACCAGTTCTCTGGACACGCTCATCAAGAATCCGATCCTGATTTTAGTGTATGTCGGCACCCTTGTCTACATCAGTTGGCAGTTGACGTTGTTCACTCTTCTTGTTGTGCCTGTTCTGGCGGTGGCGATTGGTAAGATAGGAAAGTCGCTGAAAGCAAAGAGCATAATGCAGCAGACCAAGCTGTCCGACAGTATAAGTCAGATTGAGGAAACTCTCGGAGGCCTTAGAATCATCAAGGCGTTCATTGCTGAGCAGAAGATGATGGACAGGTTTGAGAAGGTGAACAACGAGTACAGGAACATATCCAACAGAGTGGCTATACGTCAGTCTGCCGCTCATCCTGTGAGTGAGTTCCTGGGAACTGTCATGATAGTGATTGTCCTTTGGTTTGGCGGTTACCTGATTTTCTCAGGCCGTTCAAGTATAGACGCTGGAATGTTTATCTATTATCTGGTTATTTTGTACACGACCCTGCAGCCGTTGAAAGACATCTCTAAGGCGGGATATTCCGTTCAGAAAGGTCTTGCTTCCATGGAGCGTGTGAATATGATTTTGTCCGCAAAGAACAATATCACGGAGGTCAGCAATCCAAGTAAGGTGGACGGGTTGAAGGATAAGATAGAGTTGCGTGACGTTTGTTTCTGTTATGAGAACTCAGAGCGTAATGTCCTAAGCGGGATAAACATAACAGTGCATAAGGGTGAGACAGTAGCTCTTGTCGGTCAGTCAGGTTCGGGTAAGAGCACGCTTGTTGACCTCATACCTCGTTATCATGATGTCACAAGCGGTGAGCTGCTGATAGACGGAGTGAATGTCCGTGACTTGTCAATCAGATCGCTGCGTTCAATAATAGGCAATGTTAATCAAGAGGCCATATTGTTTAACGACACTATATACAATAACATCGCTTTTGGTGTTGAGAATGCTACGATGGAGCAGGTTGAGGCTGCGGCTCGAATAGCTAACGCGCATGACTTCATCGTTGAGATGGAGAACGGTTATCAGACAAATGTCGGTGACCGCGGATGCCGACTCTCAGGAGGTCAGAGACAGCGTATCAGTATTGCGCGCGCTATACTTAAGAATCCGCCGATCCTCATCCTCGATGAGGCGACGAGCGCACTCGACACGGAGAGTGAGCGTCTCGTTCAAGATGCTTTGGGTAAGCTGATGAGCTCACGCACCACAATAGCCATTGCTCATCGTCTGTCAACTATTAAACATGCGGACGTGATATATGTGCTTCACGACGGTAATATTGTGGAGAAAGGCACGCACGATGAGCTGATTGCTATGGGTGGATACTATAAGCGCCTGCATGACATGCAGACGCTATGATGAAGTCGGAAGTTAGTGCGCTTGCGTGTAGAGAGCTTGCGTGACTTGCGTGCCGCGCGTGTGCACTACATCTGTCCTGACTCAATCAGGAGGATACATCTCTCTGTCAGTCGGTCGTCACAATCCGGGTCATATTCTTTTTTCAGGCTTGCTCCGAACAAGCTTGCGAAGGCGTTGTAGAAACCAGCCTTGAAACCACCCATGTATGTCTTTATTAGCTCGTAGCTTGTCTGGTTACATTGCCTGTCTATCAGTTTGATGAGAAGCTTACCCTGTGAGAAAGTGAGTTTTTTCAGACGAGGTGTGTACTGTTTCTTCAGCTCTTTCTCCGCTATTTTCATATAGGCGTCCTTCTCTTTCTTAGTCGGTAGGGAGTCGAGGTGAGCGATAGTTTTGTCAAGCGTCACTTTTATCTCACACGCAATCGGATAAACCTTCTTGATGTTATTCGCTATGCGGTAATATTTCTTGGCTTGCTTTGGGCTCTTAAACACAAGCTTCGGATAGACGTAAAAGTCAGCGTATGTGAAAGTGGGAATCATCTCACCTTCAAATTCCGCCATCCCCGTGAAATATTTAGCGTGAGCGAATATCGGCTCGCCAGTCATCAGTACGTCATTGTCGTGTGAGGCCACAATCTGCTGGCCCTCAGCGTGTGTGAACGTGATGCTGAGGAAACAGGACAATAGTACGTATTTATTGACAATATTCATGACGGCCAAATATCTTAGGTCGCAAAAGTACTAAGAAAAACATTAATACTCTAATTTTTGATTTCACAGTCGTTTTAATTTTTATTTTTTTAAATATTGGCTTATTTTTTTGTCTTTGTTTTGTTATCTTTGCCATTAGTACGATAAAGAATAGAAATTAAGGTAATGGGAAAGAAAGAAGAACTCACTCCGATGATGAAACAGTTTTATGATTTAAAATCAAAGCATCCTGACGCTTTGTTACTGTTTCGATGTGGTGACTTCTATGAGACATATAATGAAGATGCTAGTGTAGCTGCTGATATTCTTGGTATAACTTTGACGAGACGTAGTAGTGTGGCGGGTACGACCGCCAATGGTACTGCTATGGCGGGTTTCCCGTATCACGCTCTTGATAACTACCTGCCTAAGTTGGTGAGGGCTGGTAAGAGAGTGGCTATATGTGACCAGCTGGAAGACCCGAAACTTACCAAGAAGCTTGTGAAGAGAGGCATTACGGAGCTTGTGACTCCAGGCGTCGCTTTTGATGATAATGTGCTTAGTCATAAGGAGAATAATTTCCTCGCTTCGGTGCATTTCGGAAAGGCTGCCTGTGGAGTGTCTTTCCTGGATATATCAACGGGAGAGTTTCTCGTGGCAGAGGGAACCACGGACTACGTGGACAAACTCTTGGCAAATTTCTCACCGAAAGAGATACTCTTTGAGAGGGGCAAGAAGATGATGTTTACCGGTAATTTCGGAAACAGATTCTTTAATTTCGAGATGGACGACTGGATTTATTCTGATAATACGGCGTACTCGAAGCTGCTTTCACATTTCGGCGTGAAAAATCTGAAGGGATTCGGAATAGACCACCTGAAAAATGGTATCGTTGCGGCTGGCGCTATCCTCTTCTACCTTGAGCAGACGTTACATAATAACATGTCTCATATACGTAACATCTCCAGAATTGAGGAGAATAAGTATGTGCGTCTCGATAAGTTCACAATCAGAAGCCTTGAACTGGTCGAGCCGATGAACGAGGGAGGAAAAAGCCTCCTGAGCATAATCGACAAGACGGTCAGCCCTATGGGTGGACGTATGTTGAGGAAGTGGATGGTTTTCCCTCTCAAGAGCGTCACGCAGATTAGACAAAGACAAGAGGTCGTGGAGTGTTTCTTCCGTGACCCAGACTTCCGTGATAGTGTTGAGGAGTGTGTGTCCCAGGTTGGTGACCTTGAACGTATCGGCTCAAAAGTGGCGGTCGGACGCGCTAACCCGAGGGAGATTTTTCAACTGAAAAACGCACTCAACGCAATTGACTCTATAAAGAAGCTGTGTCAGGACACGGACAATGAGAGCATAGGGAAAATAGGTGAGACGCTTGACTCATGTACCGAGTTGCGTGATGTGATAGAGAAGCAGCTTGTCCCTAATCCTCCTCTGTTGGTCGGTAAGGGGCAGGTCATTAGAGACGGATTCAACGAGGAGTTGGATGAATTGAGAGCTGTCGCTTACAGCGGCAAGGATTATCTGCTGAAGATACAGCAGAGAGAGATTGAAGCTACTGGAATACAGAGTCTTAAAATCGGATTCAACAATGTCTTCGGATATTATATAGAGGTGAGGAACACATACAAAGATATGGTTCCGGAAGAGTGGATACGAAAACAGACACTGACTCAGGCAGAGAGATACATAACACAAGAGCTGAAGGAGTATGAGGAGAAAATCGTCGGAGCGGAGGAGAAGATAGCTGTCCTTGAGGCTTCCCTGTTCAGTGAGATAGTGACTAAGGCGGCTACGTTCATATCACAGATACAAACGGACTCAGTACTCATAGCTCAGCTGGACTGTCTGCTTTCTTTCGCTTTAGCGGCCAGGGATTACAGATATGTATGTCCTGTGGTCGACGAGAGCTTGGTCATTGACATCAAGCAAGGAAGACACCCTGTGATTGAGACACAGATGCCGGTGGGAGAACAGTATGTGCCAAATGATATTTTGCTGGACAGCCAGTCTCAGCAGATAATAATTCTCACGGGACCTAATATGGCGGGTAAGTCTGCTTTGCTCCGACAGACCGCATTGATTACGTTACTTGCTCAGATAGGTTCGTTTGTGCCTGCTGAGAGTGCGCGTATCGGCGTGACGGATAAGATATTCACACGAGTGGGCGCAAGTGACAATATCTCGGTCGGAGAGTCAACATTCATGGTAGAGATGAACGAGGCGGCAAGCATACTTAACAATATCTCAGAACGCTCTCTTGTCTTGTTCGACGAGCTTGGCAGAGGAACATCCACATATGACGGCATCTCCATAGCATGGTCCATCGTGGAGTATATTCATGAGAACGCTCATGCGCATGCGCGTACCTTGTTCGCCACTCATTACCATGAGCTGAATGAGATGGAAAAGTCGCTTGAGAGAGTGAAAAACTTCAATGTCTCGGTGAAGGAGGTGAACGGAAAAGTGATTTTCATGAGAAAGCTTGTTCCTGGTGGCAGTGAGCACTCTTTCGGTATTCATGTAGCTAAGATCGCTGGCATGAACGAGACTATTGTCCGACGCGCTGAACAGGTGTTGAGAGACCTTGAACGAAATAATTCGGGCGATTCTGTTTCCGGACCACAGAAGTTGACCTCACCTAATGATAGTGGTACCCAATTGAGTTTCTTCCAACTGGATGATCCTGTGCTTTCTCAGGTAAGAGATGAGATATTGAATATCGACGTGAACAGTCTCACTCCGCTGGAAGCCTTGAACAAACTAAATGAAATAAAGAAGATTGTTAAGGGCTGAAGCCAGTCATTCAGTGATGATATAAAACCTTTGTAAGAACCAAAAAAATAATGTACTATGGGAAAAGCAAAAATAATACATGATGACTCGTGGATGTCGTCATTGTCAAATGTGCTTAGTGGATTTCTTTATGACTTCACCAGTGATGGCAACTATAACTTGGGAAAACTGAAACATAGTGACGTGGTTGTTGATGGTAAGCATTATAAGGTGATGAGTAAGCTGCTGGTAAGCGGCAGAATGTTTGAGTGTTTTCGACTCACGCTCGAGGATGACTCGGAAAATGACACGGAGCTTGTGCTGAGAAGGATGACGGAGCTGTTCAAACGACAACATCCGGAGTGCTCAGGTCTGTTGGCTCATGAATATGAGTTGTATAAGGAGATGAACTTGTCTCATAATGACGGACTTATTGATATCGTTGACTATATTCCTGAAGAAGAGGTTGTGCTTAGTAAACTGGTGCCGGGATTGTCCTTGGACAGGTTTGTGGAGCAGAATCCCGAATATTATTTCAAGCGTAGGACTACAATCAAAATGCTTAAGCAACTGATAAAGACTGTCGACTTTCTGCATAAGAAAGGATTGTGCCACTTTAACATATCTCCGGAGAATATTCTCGTGAAGATGACTGAGGAACATGACATAATGTTGCTTAACATCGGTTTGGCGGCAGCATATAATAAAGGTGTACGTTTTGCTCCTTTCCTGACAAACGGTTTGCCGCCGGAGATGACAAACGCTGAGCCGTTGGATAAACAAACGGATATTTTTGAGATAGGACAGATTATAAAGTATATCATCAACGTGAGAAAGAAAGATCCTACAAGAGCAAGTAACCACCTTAAGATGATAGCGATGAAATGTACTAAGAGAAAACGTGAGGAACGTTACTCGAACGTGAGAGAGATATTGAAAGATATTGAGGTGTGGGAGCATAAATATGATAATTTCTTCGACGGCAAATAATTGATTATGTCGTTTCTGTGACCTTGTCGTGTTGATGTCCGTCGAAATCTGTTTGTGTGTGGGTTCTATTCACAGCGTGAGCGTGATTAGAACCCACATGTTGCAAAACGACATGAGACTCAGTGTTTTTTGCCGCTTGAAAGCCAATGATATGACGTATTTGCTTTTTTCCATAAACTCCTACCGCTTATTTGGTGGAAAAGTCGTACATTCGCGACCAATAAGTATTGATATTTATTTTTAAAAGGTTTATATAATTTGAAAACATTTGAAGAATTGGGCGTCTCTGGCGAGATACTCAAAGCGATTACAGAGATGGGGTACGAGAACCCTATGCCTGTTCAAGAGGAAGTGATTCCTTATCTGCTTGGTAATAATAATGATGTGGTTGCGCTTGCCCAGACTGGTACTGGAAAGACTGCAGCCTATGGTCTGCCTGTGTTACAGAAGGTGGATACAACAAATAACGATGTACAAGCTCTTATTTTATCGCCTACGCGTGAGTTATGTCTTCAAATCGCCGATGATTTGAAGGAATATTCAAAATATATTGATGGTCTCCATGTGCTTGCCGTGTATGGAGGTGCAAGTATTGAGACTCAAATCAGACAACTGAAACGTGGTGTGCAAGTGATAGTGGCTACTCCAGGTCGACTCGTGGACCTTATGGACCGTGGAGTGGCTAAGCTCCAGAATGTTCGTAACGTCGTGCTCGATGAGGCTGACGAGATGCTGAATATGGGATTCACCGACAGCATCGACGCTATTTTCGAAGGCGTGCCTGAAGATCGTAATACGTTGCTGTTCTCTGCTACCATGAGTAAGGAGATTGAGCGAATAAGCAAGAATTACCTTCATGATGCTAAGGAGATTGTAGTGGGTAGTAGAAATGAGGGAGCTGAGAAGGTCAATCATATCTATTACCTCGTCCATGCAAAGGACAAGTACAACGCATTGAAACGCGTGGCTGACTATTATCCTGAGATTTACGCCATCATTTTTTGCCGTACAAGAATGGAGACTCAGGAGATAGCGGATAAACTGATTCAGGATGGATACAATGCAGAGTCTCTCCATGGTGAGTTGTCGCAGGCACAGCGTGACCTTACTATGCAGAAATTCAGACAGCATAGAGTACAGCTGCTGGTGGCAACGGACGTGGCAGCACGTGGCTTGGACGTGGATAACCTCACTCATGTGATTAACTACGGATTGCCTGACGATATTGAGAGTTATACGCACCGAAGCGGTAGAACAGGACGAGCAGGTAAGGCCGGAACAAGTATCTGTATTATTCACTTACGTGAGAAGTCTAAGGTGAAGGCTATAGAAAAGCAGATACAGAAGAAGTTTATTCCGGGTGTTTTGCCTACGGGACAGGAGATTTGCGCAAAGCAGTTGTATAAGGTGATTGACGACATCGAGAAAGTCGAAATAGACGAGGATGAGATAGCTCCGTTCCTCCCTGAGGTATATCGTAAGTTCGATCTCATGGAGAAGGAAGACCTCATCAAACGTATGGTGTCAATGGAATTCAATAAGTTCCTCAATTACTATAAGAATGCTCCTGAGATTCTCGAGCCTACAGAAAAGGGCGCAAGGAAAGGTGACAGTGAGCGAAAAGGTAAAAGAGGTGAGAGGGGATCTCGAACGGCTGAGTCTGGATACGCAAGACTGTTCGTTAATCTTGGAAAGAAAGATGGTATCAACCCTCGCTCGTTCATGGGATTTGTCAATCGTGTCACCAAAGGTGCGAAGATTGAGCTCGGACGTATTGACTTGATGAATAACTTCTCTTTCTTCGAGGTACCGGAGAATCAGGCTCAGATGGCTATCTCACTTATAGCTGGCTCAGATTATGACGGACGTAAGGTTAATGTGGAGCTTACGGAGGACAATGGCGGTGCCAAATCTCATGGGGCGAAGGCAAAGAGGGGAGGTGGCGATGGTCATGATTCGAAGTCTGGTAAGGATAGAAAGAAAGGTAGACGTGACAACGACTTCGCCGGACGTGATAGGTCTGCCAAAAAATCCGGTAAGCCAAGTAGAGAGGAAAGAGGATATACCTCAAAGCGTGGTCCTAAGGGTGCTGCTGAGTGGGCAAAGTATTTTGAGGGACAGGTGGAGAACCAACCGTTCTACAAAGGATTTCAAAGAAAAGAACGAAATAAGTGATGGATATGTGTAGTCCTGTGGCGATATTTGTGTATAACCGTGTGGACAACACGAAAACAACAATTCAGTCTCTTCTTGCGAATACTCTCGCAAGGGAGACTGATGTTTTTGTGTTCTCTGACGGTGTGAAGGTAAATAAGGACGGACTGGCAGACGAGAATTCTAAACGAGGAGTCGATGAGGTCAGAACTTACCTGAGACAGTTGTCAGAGGACTTGAGACGCAATGGAGGATTCAAAAGTCTTACACTGATAGAACGTGAACGTAACATTTATCTTGAGGAGAATATTCTCACAGGAATAGACTATGTGTTCGAAAGCTATGATACGGTGATTGTGCTGGAGGATGATATATCTACATCACCCTATTTCCTGCAATATATGAACGATGCTTTCAAACTGTATCAGGATGAGAATAGGGTCATGCACGTGTCAGGTTTCACAAATCTCGATTTGTGGGAGTCATGTGAGGAGTATAATGGACGAGATTTCTATTTCACCCCGCATATGTCTGGATGGGGATGGGGAACATGGAAAAACCGTTGGGAACGTTTCTTCCGACATTATTCCACCCGTGAGGAGGCTTTGGCATATATGTCTGATGACGACTTGAGAGCCTTCGAGTATGGAGGAGCTTTCCCGTGCCTGAAAAGTCTGGACAAGAAACCTATTCCATGGGATATTTGTTGGGAATTGGCTATATATAAGGAAGGTGGGCTTTGCTTGACTCCGAGTCACACGATGGTGAGGAATACGGGGCTGAGAAACGGAACACATTTCCGTTCATTTAATATCTTGCAAAAGTTTGAGTATGACCGTGTTCCATCTACTCGTCCGGTAAATGTGGAAAAGGTCGACAACCCGGAGAAAGACCCGTTGATAGAGGAGCGATTCGCCGTCGCTATCAAGGATTGGGGAATCCGGTATACCTTGTTGGGCAAAATCATCCGTTTCTTCTATAAGAAATTAAAAGTGTTAGCTATAGTGAGAGTGTGAGTAGTATGTACTTACACCTTTTTTTCTTTTGCCTTGTTCCTTTTCCCCTCACATCTAATAGCCGTGCGTACCTTACAAGTTGATTTGTCCGATGCTGTGAAAAATCTCTAAATAATAAGGTTACAGTAACTTTTGTTTTCAAATGCATTTGTAAACAAAATAAATTCTGTATCTTTGTCTGCAAAAATAGAACGTGATGACAAAGGCGAAGATACTGATATTAAACGGACCTAATCTCAATCTTTTGGGAAAACGCGAGCCTGAGATTTATGGCGCTGAGACTTTTCTTGATTATTACGCTAAGCTTGTGGAGATGTATCCGGATGTGGAGTTCGATTATTATCAGTCAAACATCGAAGGTGAGTTGATTAACAAGATACATGAGGTTGGCTTTTCGTGGGACGGAATCGTTTTTAACGCAGGTGCTTACACGCACACCTCTGTTGCCCTGCAGGATGCTATAAGAGGTGTGACCACGCCTGTCATTGAGGTGCATATCTCAAATGTGCACAAACGTGAGGAGTTCAGACATAAGTCAATGATATCATGTGCGTGTCTCGGCGTTATTTGCGGTTTCGGACTTGACAGTTATCGTTTGGCTGTGGAGGCGTTGTTGAATAGGAGGTGATGATGTGGAATGTTTACTGTAGGTTTTGAAAAATGAAAAACTCAAATATTTCTCTTATATCAGAGTTTTCTGACGAGGTTACTCGTATCGAGGATTATATCAGAGAACACATAGATGCTGAGGGAGAGTATCTTCATAAGCTTTACCGGGCGACACATCTCCATCTGCTGTATCCAAGGATGGCCAGCGGACATATACAGGGTAGGCTGCTTAAAATGTTTGTGAGGATGATTCAACCGAGACAGGTCTTGGAAATTGGTACGTACAGCGGATATTCTGGATTGTGTATTGCTGAAGGACTTGGAGATGAGGGACATCTGCATACTATAGAGATAAATGAGGAACAGGAGGATTTCACTCTGCCTTGGTTAAAAAACTCAGACTACGCTGACAAGATAACGATGCATATCGGTGACGCTTTGAAGATTATACCTGAGTTGAACATCACATTCGATATGGCATTTATTGATGGAGACAAGAGAATGTATCCGGAGTATTATGAAATGGTGCTTAGATATCTGTCAAACGGAGGCTATATGTTTGTGGATAACACGCTGTGGGATGGACATGTGTTGGACGAAAACCCAAGGGAAAGCGACTTGCAGACTAAAGGAGTCAAGGCTTTCAATGACTTGGTGGCGTCGGACGACAGAGTGGAGAAGGTGATCTTGCCGGTACGTGATGGCTTGACCATTATAAGGAAAAAGTGAAACAATAATTTTAACGTTTAAGTATTAAGAGATTTGGAGACAACAAGACAAAATAAAATAGCCAGGTTGATTCAGAAAGATCTGAGCAATATTTTTCAGGAGCAGACACGACAGACACGTGGCATATTGGTCAGTGTGAGTGTTGTCCGTGTTAGTCCAGACTTGAGTGTGGCACGAGCATATCTGAGCATTTTCCCAAGTGAGAAGGCGAATGAGATATTAGATAACATAAATGCTCACACATCAGAGATAAGATATAAACTCGGTACGTTGGAGCGTCATCAGTTACGTATAATACCAGAATTGAAGTTCTTTATTGATGACTCGTTGGATTACGTCGACAATATTGACCGTTTGTTGGGAAAGGGTAATGTGTCTGGTAAGACAAATGAGGAGTAATGATTGGTTTTAACGACGCGTGGCCTAAGTTATGTTTCCGTACTTTATAGCAAAGAGATATCTTTTCTCAAAGAAGTCGCATCATGCCATAAATATCATTTCAGGCGTGGCGGTTTGCGGAATAGCTATAGCAACGGCTGCGTTGATATGTATCCTGTCTGTTTTCAACGGATTTCAGGATATGGTGGCAGGTCTTTTCACGTCGTTCGATCCGGAACTGAAAGTCGTTTCTGCACAGAGTAAATACATGGCAGCTGACGAGAAGGAACTTGAGGCTCTTAAGCAGTTGGAAATCATTGATGTTTACTCTGAGACAATAGAGGATAATGCCTTGGTCGTGGTGAACAACAGACAGAGGATGGTGACTGTGAAAGGAGTCTCTGACAACTTTACGGAACTTAGCTCCATTAATGACTTGCTGTTGGGAGACGGTGTGTTTGAGTTGAGTGCTGACGTGATAGATTATGGCATTTTCGGTAGCTCACTCTTGACACAGTTGGGTGTTAGGGCTGATGTGAACGCTCCGTTTGAGTTATATGCGCCACGGAAAGGTGAGAAGCTGGATATAACAAATCCGCTGGAGAACCTGAACAACGAGCAGATATTCTCACCTAAGGTCTCTTTCATGGTGAAGCAGAGCAAGTATGATGGTAATTACGTTATCACATCATTGCCGTTGGCCAGGAGACTGTTTGATAGGCAGGGGTATGTGACAGCTGTTGAGTTGAAAGTCTCTGAAAACGTGAGTGTCAGTGAGGCTAAGAGCAAGATAGAAAAGCTGATAGGCGATAAGTATAAGGTACTTGACAGATATGAGCAGCAAGAAGATACTTTTAAGGTTATGAAGATAGAGAAACTGATTTCCTATATTTTTCTGACATTCATATTGCTGATCGCCTGTTTCAATATCATCGGTTCTTTGACAATGTTAATCATTGATAAGAAGAATGATATATATACCTTGCGATGTCTTGGGGCCACTGAAAGACAGTTGGAGAGTATCTTTCTGTTGGAGGGTAGGATTGTAGCTCTTGTTGGTGCCGTGGCAGGTATCGTGTTGGGCGTAACCCTTTGTCTACTTCAGCTACAGTTTGGGTTGATACGATTTGGTAACGGTGATGGCGCATATATCATTGACACGTATCCTGTCAGCATAAAGATAACTGACATCGTTTTGGTCTTTGTTACAGTGTTGTCCGTTGGATTCTTATCCATTTGGTACCCGTGCGTGAGGGCAGTTAAAGGATTAAAGAAAGAAAAGTGAATAATACATATTTTTAAGTACTTAAATTAATTTATTAAAAATGAAAAAGAATGTTTATGTTTTAGTTCCAGCCGCTGCGGCAGTTCTGCTGTCAGGCTGTAGCAAATTCGGAAACTTCACTTCAGACATGTTCAATGTCACTCCTACTCCACTGGAGTATGTAGGTGGTGAGGTTCCAGCGACAATCAGTGCTAACATACCTTCTAAGGTGTTCCCTAAGAAAGGCATTGTCACTTGTACTCCTGTACTCCGTTACAATGGTGGTGAGTCTACAGGTGAGGGTAAGACTTTCCAGGGCGAGAAGATTCAGGGTAACAACACTGTTATCTCTTACAAGAATGGCGGCGCTTCAACAATGAAGCTCTCCTTCCCATGGGCTGACGGCATGGAGTCTTCAGAGCTTTACATGACATTTGCCGCTACAAAGAGTGGTAAGTCTGTTGAGCTTGACGATGTTAAGATTGACTGGGGTGTACAGTGCACTGCTACTCTTTTGAAGGAGACTGTTAAGTCTGGTACTACAGGTCAGGCTGCTGACAATTTCCAGCGTATCATTGCTCAGAAGCAGGAGGCACAGATTAAGTTCCTCATTGGTCAGGCTAATCTTCGTGGCAGCGAGTTGAACAGCTCTAACGTTAAGGAGTTCATCAACAAGCTCAAGACTATAAAGGGTGATGAGAAGGGACTTAAGCTCAACAACGTTGAGATCAGTTCATACGCTTCTCCAGATGGTGCTTATGATTTGAATGAGAATCTTGCAAACAACCGTGGTAAGAACTCTGAGTCTTATGTAAACAAGGAACTCAAGAAGCAGAAGCTTTCAGGCGATGTTGACACAAAGTACACAGCTGAGGACTGGGATGGTTTCAAGGAACTCGTACAGCAGTCTAACCTCCAGGATAAGGATGTTGTTCTCCGTGTTCTTTCTATGTATTCTGATCCAGAGCAGCGTGAGCAGGAGATTAAGAATATCTCATCTGTTTACAAGGAGCTTGCTGACGCCATCCTCCCAGAGTTGCGTCGTTCAAGACTTACTATCAACTATGACGTTATCGGTCGTAGCGATGATGAGATTCTTGCTCAGTACAGTGAGGATGCAAGCAAGTTGAGCGTTGAGGAGCTTCTTTACGCAGCTAACAAGTTGACTACTGACAATGCGAAGAAAGAGGCTATCTTGAAGAAGACAACAGAGCTTTATCCAAAGGATTACCGCGCATACAACAACCTTGGTGAGTTGTCATACAAGGCTGGTGATAACACTGCTGCCACTAACTATTTCAAGAAGGCTCTCTCTCTCAACTCTAAGGCTGCTGAGCCAAATGTGAACCTCGGTCTTATCGCTCTTCAGAACGGTGACACTAAGTCTGCTGAGTCCTACATCGCTAAGGGTACTGCAGCAAACAACTATGATGAGGCTCTCGGTGAACTTTACATCGCTCAGGGTAAGTACAGCCAGGCAACAGCTAAGCTTTCTAACTCTTACACTAACAGCGCAGCTCTTGCTTCTATCATGAACAAGGACTATGCTAAGGCTAAGGTTATTCTTAACAGCATCAAGCAGCCAGACGCAACAACTTACTATCTCTCAGCTGTTCTCGCTGCACGTACTAACTCTAAGTCTGACTTGACTTCTAACCTCAAGAAGGCTGTATCTCTTAACAGCGCTTACGCTAAGAAGGCAGCTACAGATGCTGAGTTCAATAAGTATGCTTCAGAAATAGCAAGTATCATTAAGTAATTATAAATGAGGAAATTTATTTCTTTCATTGTTGCTTTACCGCTGGTAACCACACTCCTTACGGGATGTGGTTCCGGCGGTTCTGCTTTTAGCATTGAGGGATCATTTGACAATATTCAGGGTGGTGAGTTGTACATCTTCAACTTATCAGATGACTTCGGTGGTTTAGATACCGTGAAAATTACGGAAGGTACGTTCACGTACTCCGCTGAGGCTGGTGAGGAAGTCACTCCGTATGTCCTTGTGTTTCCAAATGCGATAGAGCAGGTCATATTCGCCTCCGCTGGACAGACGATAAAGTACAAGGTGGAGGGTAGTGATCTTCGTAACTACGTCGTCACAGGTAGTGACGAGAATGAGCTGTTGAGTGATTTCAGAAAGTCAGTGGCCTCGTTAGAGGGTGAGAAGTTAAAAGAAAAAGCAGAGAAATTCATAAAAGAGAATAAATCCTCCATCGTCTCAGTTTACCTGTTCGACAGATACTTTGTCCAGTCGAAGTCATTTGAAAGCGATAAACTGAATACCTTATTGGCGATAATCAAAAAAGCACAACCGAACAATCAGTACCTGATGAATGTAGAGAGCAAGATAAAGCTCTATAAGAAGTCCAATGTTGGATGTATCCTTCATGACGTTCAGATGGTGACAAAGAGTAAGGACTCCACGTATCTTTGGAGAGAAAAGAAAGAAAAAAATACTGTTGTCCTCTTTTGGGCTTCATGGTCATCCGCAAGTATTGATATGCTTTGGAAGATGCGTAACTTCAGCAAAGAACATAGAGATAGTATATCCGCAAGGTTTGTAGGATTCTCATTAGATACGGAATATTTCACGTTTGAGTCTCTGACACGGACAGATTCAATATACAATGTAGAGCAATATTGTGATGGACAGTCCTTCGAGTCAGATGTGGTGAAACAATTCGGAATACCGTCGTTACCTTATTATGTTATTACGGATAAGAAACACAAGGTGATGAGTCATGGTACGGAGATTAAGCAGTTAGAAAAAGACATGAAGAAATATCTTAAGAGATAACTGCTGTCCTTGATTATAATTAATTAACCGATTCTTTTTATGTTAACGAAAATCTTCTCAGCCACGTTACGTGGTTTGGACGCTTTGCCTGTTATTATTGAGGCTGACTCATATTCCACATCATCTCCTCAAGTGAGGTTTTCTATTGTGGGGTTGCCCGACAATGCTGTAAAGGAGAGTCAGGAACGTATCCTGTCCTCTTTGCGTTTTTATGGCTATAAACATCCAGTGAAAAATGTCGTTGTCAATTTAGCCCCAGCAGATATCCGGAAAGAAGGCTCAGGCTTCGATTTGCCTATAGCCATATCTCTCCTGTCCGCTTATGACATATTGAATTTTCATGATTTGGACCACTGCATGTTTATTGGCGAGTTAGGTCTTGACGGTAGCATTTTACCAGTCAAGGGCGCCCTACCTATATCCATCAAGGCCCGTGAGTTAGGCTTTGACAGTCTTTTTGTTCCGAAAGACAATGTCAAGGAGGCTGCTGTCGTCAACAAGCTGAAAGTGTATGGTGTCTCAAACCTTCAGGAGGTTATCTATCATCTTATGGGGCAAGTGGTGTTGGAACCGGAATTCGTTGACACACGCAAAGAGTTTTACGAGAGTCAATGTGATTATGACATCGATTTTGAGGACGTTAAAGGTCAGGAAAATGTGAAACGTGCCTTTGAGGTAGCTGCAGCCGGTGGACATAACATTATATTAGTGGGTAGTCCGGGCTGTGGTAAGTCTATGATGGCTAAGCGCATTCCCACCATCCTTCCTCCATTATCTCTTAGTGAGAGTCTTGAGACCACACAAATACATAGCGTGGCGGGAAGGATGAAAAAAGACTCGTCGCTGATATCTCAGCGTCCTTTCAGGTCACCTCATCACACGATATCTGTCGTGGCTCTTGTGGGAGGTGGACAGAATCCCCAACCAGGAGAAGTGAGTCTGGCACATAACGGAGTGTTATTTCTTGATGAGATGCCGGAGCTGAGCCGTAGTGTCCTTGAGGTGTTACGTCAGCCTCTTGAAGATAGGAAGATAACAATCAGCCGTGTGAAATACAATGTTGAGTATCCCTGTTCCTTTATGTTGGTAGCATCTATGAACCCGTGCCCTTGTGGATATTACGGTGACACTTCTCATCATTGCGTGTGTACTCCTGGACAGATACAGAGATATATGAACAAGATTAGCGGTCCTTTGCTTGACCG
>FLNY01000150.1_pt1 | contig 52097 bp, 53 predicted proteins | sample 1140381 | NCBI WGS metagenome assembly FLNY01 (sample SAMEA3878172, study PRJEB12797) | bioreactor metagenome | biome: Moose rumen | place: Sweden | collected 2011-10
TGCAGAAATTTTCCAGGCATCTTCGAATTAATAAAAAAGGCAGTGAAACAAATATAAAGTTAAGGATATATTTTATCCCCTCTAATCCCCTTGCCAGCAAGGGGAAGAACAAAGTCGAAGATCGCTTGACGACCAGACTTACGCTGGTCGAGCGATGACGTTTGTTTTATTATAAAGAAGAGTCATCCCTAAATTTTGTGGAAAACAAAATTTTCAAGGGATCTTCCGATTAATTAAATCGGAGCAGTGAAACAACAAAAGAGTCATCCCTAAATTTTGTTGAAAAACAAATAAAAAGAGTCATGCCTAAATTTCTGCAAAGTGCAGAAATTTTCCAGGCATCTTCGAATTAATTAAATCAAAGCAGTGAAACAAATATAAAGTTAAGGATATATTTTATCCCCTCTAATCCCCTTGCCTGCAAGGGGAAGAACAAATTCGAAGATCGCTTGACGACCAGACTTGCGCTGGTCGAGCGATGACATTTGTTTTTATTATTCAGGGACGACGTTTGTTTTATTATTTAGCGATGACGTTTTTTATTTTTCATGAGTCGGAATAAAGCCCTCGCTCACAATCACAGAAAAAAACCACCCATCTTGCGACAGGTGGCTAATCTAAGATGAAGTTTTCTCTATTATCCGGCTAAAATATCCGCAATTTTTTTATTTGCTTCGTCATAAGAACAATTGTCATAAACCGAAACTTCGCTTGCTAAACGACCATAAGCTTGCTCGTATATCTGACGCTCGCTGTATGATTGTTCGGCTAAATTCTCACGGCGATGCAAATCTCTGATAACCTCAGCAATGGCAACCGGATTGCCGGAATTTATTTTATTTTCATATTCTTGCGCACGACGAGACAATCTAACCTTGCGCGCTTTTGCTTTTGTTTTTAAGGTTGATAAAGCTTCTTCCATCGTCTTGGCATCTGAAATTTTGCGCAAGCCGGTGCTCTTTATCTTGGTGGTTGGAATACGCAATGTCATTTTGTCTTTATCAAAATTAACCACTAACAACTCAAGCTCGGTGCCGGCAACAACCTGTTTGGTTATGTCTGAAACTTTGCCTACCCCGTGTGTCGGATATACAACATATTCACCGGTGCCAAATGTTAATGTAGGTAATTTTTTAATGCTCATATTAACTCCTGATAAAAATTATTTTGCCCAAAAACAAATCGGAGTATATCACATTTTTTGACCCGAATCCAGTAAAAAATTGCAAAATTTTGATTTTTTTTTGCAAAACGCGCTAAATCTACCCCATTTCTTGCATACACTTATTTATATATATAGGAACTACGAAAATGACATAAGAAAATTTTTCCATTTAGTTGACAAAAACACTTGCTTTTTTATTTTTTCTGTGTTAAAGTGAACGTGATACAAAATTATTGGAGATGACATGTTTGCGTATTATTATATTCCGCGAAAATCTTCTCCATGTTTTATTTGATTTTTTTAACTAAAAAGAGCCACGTGTATCCTCCCTTTCGGGCGGCGTGGCATATAAGACTATGAAGAAAATGATGTTTTTCGCGGTGATGATGCTCATGAGCACAGCCGCAAGTTTCGCCGTTGAGTTTAGCTTTGCCCCAGTAGCTAAGGTTGCTGAGGCTAGTAACGCTTTTTATGCCTACACCGAGAGTGGTGAGGCTGTTGGCATTTCTGCGTATGAATATATGCAGATAAAGGATGCCGATGGCTACTTTATCCTCAATGTTGATGGCAAAAAAGTCGTTGCCGCCGGCGATGAGTTTACCGTTGAGGAGCTTATTGCTGATAGCGTTGGGGTTGCAAAAGGTTGCCCTCGCGTGTATTTCAGCAACGGCACTGTCCGCACTTTTATGAAGCGCGAATGGGGCAAGCTCATCAAGGGGCAAGTTGTACGCCACATAGCAATCAATATTCCTACCTGGGAATTTGAAAACTATGCGACAGTCGGAGAGGAAATTGTGGAAAACCACGATCCTGATCTTTATATAAAAAAGTTATCTGGACGAGCACCGGCATTTCCTGCACCGGCTGCAACTCCGGCTCCTGCTTCTGAGCCGAAAGCGACTCCGAGAAAAATCAATTTCTCGATAGTCAAAAAATAAAAAGTAAGCGCTTGTTCTCTAATAAAGAACAGGCGCTTGCTGTTTATATGGCGAACTTTTTACATAATTTAAGAAAAAATTAAGCTTAACTGACATTTTTTACTTGCTTTTTTTGACAAAAATGCCTATAATCAAATTTATAACAAAATTATGATGACTATTATTGAAGCGTTAGAAGGTGAATTTTTTCATGTAAATCTTCTTTCGTAGCGTCATTTTTTTGTTAAATAATGAATTGTTTAACCAAAAAAAAATAAAAACTATGCAGAAGATTTTATTTTTGCTCCTCGGGCTCATGAGCTTAGTGGGGCTATCCTCTTGTGAGGACAAATTCGTCTATAACGAGGAGTTTGACCCTTTGGGGTATCTTCCGAAAATGCCTCCTCTGGATGATGATGACCCAAAGTCAATAACACAAGAGGTAACAACTCTCCAGATTTTGGGACCGAAAGGTCTGGTCGTTGATCAAATAGAAAAAGACGACTGGAAAATTATCACTCCGGCATCTCTATCCTTTAGGGGAACAGAGCCTTTGCAGTTGGAAAAAAGAGTCTTTGAATTTGAGGAAGATATTCCTCGAACAATCATGGAAGTAAATACCAACTATGCGGGTGAAACTATCCCTATTGCCTTTGGAAACACAAAGGTCGTGTACCAGTACATGGGGCAAGATGTTGAACTAATCCCTTTGGGAGATGTACGTCTTATTTTCAACATTGTTGAAATAGATCGAAAACAAGGGGAGTACTTCGCTCAGTTCGGGGAGATAGAAATTTCCCTTTTGATAGATTATCTGGTGGTAAAAAAGCACACGATATCATTTATTGTTTTAGACCCCAGAATAGATAATCCGGAAGATTAAAAAAACAGAAAAGATGAAAAAATTAACAACCTTGATACTCCTGTTGTCAGCGACAATCGGAGTATCAGCGCAAGTAATGACCATAAAAACCGCAAACGGTCAAACAGTCGAAATTTCTTGCGACGGAATGATGCCGGCTGAAGTTCAGGTTGAGGGTGATAAAGTTACCTTCAAGATGAATAAAGCCGAAGCAGTAGCTGAAACCCCGAAGGTTGAAGCTGCTGAAGTTGCAGAGCCTATAACCGAAGCGCCTGCTGAAGTTGCCGAAGTAGCAGAAGAAAATGATTCAGCCGATACTTTTGTAGAGATTGATTCTGTAGAGGTTGATTCTGTTGATGTTGCTACAACTGACAGCCTTTGTAGCGATTCTATTGCCGATGTCGAACAACAACAGTCCCTTGCCGGTATAATCGCCAACGGGTTGATGGAGGAGCTTTCTCCGGAATATAAGGCCTTTAATGAGGAACATGCAAATGACAATCCTCAAGAGGTTTTAACTAACCTTGCAAATAATTTGCTTGGTGAGGAAGCTGTTGAAAACATCGGCTTTTTCAGCTCAATGTTTTCAGGATTGCGCTTTACAAAGGATTCCACTTTTGTGGCAACCTATGAACAGCGTAAGCCGAAACCATCGTGGCAAAAATATACCACAGTGGTCCTCTTCGGCTCTTTCGGTAAAAATATCGAAGGAGTAAGTGAGGCGCTTGCCCAAAAGGTAAGTGAGGAAGATTATGGTGACGACACCGAAAATGAACACAAATTCGGTGGTGGTGGAGAAGTCTCCTGTCACTATATAAAAGGCTCATTTATCGACGGTAAGTGGCAACCTAATCCGATGGGCTTCGGCTGGTCATGGGGCGGTCTCATTGATTTTTCTTATGAAAAGAATATGGGAGCATATTTCAGTACAATGGGTAAAGTCGGAGTACAGATTGGAAACGATATAACCTTTGGACTGGATGCCTTGTTCGGGGCAGGAATCACTCCGTATAATTCGTTCTATACAAACGGATTCAATCACGGCATGCTGAACAAATCGGCGTTCTGTTTGAAATACGGATTGCAACTCTGGGGAAGTTTTAACTTCTCTAAGAATACATATACTATTATTTATGGTAGATATATTTATTCTTTAAGCCCGGGCACAGCCTTAAGCAATCTCCCTAAGGATTGGGAGCTTGTGGTAGAGGACTTTGACCCTTCAAGCTGGACTATAGGTTTAGCTGTGGGATATAAGTTCGGCGCTCCTCAAGATCTTTCAACCGACAAGCGCTTGCTTGGCACCTTTAGTACCGGTTATCAGTTTGCCGGAAAGAAAAAGGGTACTATTATAGCAGGTGAGCTTGAAAGATTGACCAGAGTCAGCCATAGCACATGGCTAACCTATGGTTTATCAATTGAGCAACTGTACGGCAAGAAAGAAGATGAAAGCGATCGCTATCTCAGCGTTCTTTTCTCTGCCGGATTTAAGGTTAATCAGCCGGATAAACCTTGGTTCTGGGGTGCTAAAGCTTATTTGGGTGCAGGCGATTGCGCTGTAGGTCTAGGTGGTGATGTTGATGAACTATCTCTATCCAACACCTCTAAAAAACTCTGCGCAAAAACTGCTTTACAGATTAGCGGCGGCATTAAGCTTGGTAAGCTGAGTGAAATTTTCGGCTCTTGCCGCTTAGGCTTCCACTTCGGTAAAGCTATCGCTGTCGAAGGCATTGAGAATGTTAAATACAGCAACCTCAATGGTTTTGAAGCTGACGCGCGTGTAGGTTATCGCTACACCTTCTAACAAACGAAACTCCATCGGTTTTTTACCGATGGAGTTTTGTTTTTATCAAAAAGCGTTTCACTTGTGTATATTTAGAGGAAAGTATTTGAGAAAACAAATGCTTTTTATTAGTATGCGTTTATGTGTATTTCGAGGAGAAAATCTTGTTTTCAAAATTTGAAAGAATGACCGCTTGGCGCTATATCAGAGCCAAAAGAAAAGAGGGTTTTATTTCAGTTATTACCGGTTTTGCTTTTACCGGTATTGCTTTGGGTGTTGCCACACTGATTATCGTTATGTCGGTGATGAACGGGTTTAAAACGGAATTATTAAACCGAATTTTAGGCATTAACGGACATATTGAAATTGTTGCTTCCGCCGGTTTTCCGTTTAATAATTATAAAAATGCCGTTGCCAATATTGAAAAAATTAATGGGGTAGAGTTGGCGATTCCGCTGATTGAAAAGCAACTTCTTGTTTCTTCCGGCAAAGAAGCCGAAGGGGCAATGGTGCGCGGTATAAACGCAGAAAACATCTTAAAGAAAAAAGTTTTACGCGATGGCTTTGCCAATATGGATATTGACTTTTTCAAAGGTGATGTGGTGGCAATCGGCGATAAATTGGCGCACAAGCTCGGCGTTTATTTGAATGATGAAATCACGCTTATTTCACCAAACGGCAAGGTTACGGCCTTCGGCACGGTGCCGAGAATAAAATCGTATCGCGTTGTCGGTATTTTTTCGCTCGGCATGTATGCTTATGATTCCAGCTATGTTTTTATGCCGATGGAAGCAGCGCAAAAATATTTTTCTCTTCCCGATTCCGCCTCAATGATTGATGTGACCTTGAAGGACGAAAATGACTTAAAAAGAATCCGCTCCGTTATTGAACAAAGTGTTAGTTTAGATGCTTATGTGTATGATTGGAAACAAACAAATTCCGCCTTTTTTAATGCAATTGATGTTGAACGTAATGTAATGTTTTTAATTCTGACGCTGATAATTTTAGTGGCAGCTTTTAATATCATTACCGGACTTATTATGCTGGTAAAGGATAAAGGGCGCGATATTGCGGTTTTGCGCACGATGGGGGCAACTAAAGGTATGATTATGCGCATATTCTTTATGGACGGCGCATTCATTGGTTTTGTCGGCACCGGTTTAGGTGTTATTTTAGGGCTGTTGTTCTGCGAAAATATTGAAACAATCAGGCAGTTTTTGCAAAAACTATCCGGAAGAGATTTATTTTCTTCGGAAATTTATTTTCTTTCACAATTGCCGGCAAAAGTTGAAACTACAGAGGTGTTGCTGGTTATCGGTGTAACGTTGGCACTATCGTTTTTAGCAACGCTGTATCCGGCATATCGGGCAGCAAAATTTGATCCGGCGGAGGCTTTGCGTTATGAGTAAAAATATTTTGCAATTAAAAAATATCTGCCGCAATTTTCAACAAGGTTCTGAAGTTTTAAAAGTTTTGCAAAACGTGAACTTGGAAATCAAGCCAAAAGAAGTGGTTGCACTTATCGGACCTTCGGGCTCGGGAAAATCAACGCTGTTGCAAATTGCAGGACTATTGGATAAACCGACTTCCGGTGAAATTATCTTAAACAACGAAGAATGCTCAACCGCATCTGATGCAGAGCGCACGGCACTGCGCCGAGATTATTTGGGATTTGTGTATCAATATCATAATTTATTACCGGATTTTGATGCGCTGGAAAATGTAATAATTCCGCAAATTATTGCCGGGGCAAAATATAAGGAAGCTAAAGATAAAGCAACTTGGCTATTGCAACGCTTAGGCTTAAACGAGCGAGAACATCATCGTCCGGCAGAACTTTCCGGCGGAGAACAACAGCGAGTCGCAATTGCGCGCGCTTTGGCAAACACGCCGAAACTGCTTCTTGCTGATGAACCGACCGGAAATTTGGATCCGGACACTTCAGATAATGTATTTCTAACCCTTCTGGAAGTGGTAAAGGAAACAGGGCTTTCCGCGCTTATTGCTACACATAATCTGGATTTGGCGCATAAAATGGATCGCGAAGTCAGCTTGAAAGGCGGCAAATTGATTGATGCACGCGCCACAAAATTTATAAAATCCTCAGAAAATTTTTATTAAAGAAAAAAGATTCTAACTTTTTTTTAAGAAAGATGTGTTTTGTATTGAGTCAATAAAATTCTGGGAAAAGCAAAAATGGAAATCTTGTCATACATTGCGAATAAGTGTAAAAACTCTGGTTTTTTAGTACTCTTGATGTTTTTGTTTTCATATTTTACATATTTTGCAATTAAAGGTGACCGTGGACTGTTTAAATATATCTATTTACAAGAAAAAGTCAGCGAAGGCGAAAAAATACAAGCCGATTATGATAAGCAGCGTGCGGATTTGGAAGAAAAAGTTAAACTTTTATCTTCTAACAGTTTAGATTTGGACTTGCTTGATGAGCGCGCCCGCACCGTTTTAAATGTTATCGGTGATGATGAATTTATTTTGCTTGATGAATAATCGTTTCCCCTTACCCGAAAGTATATAAAATTTTTTATGCAAAAGCCCTAAAATTTGCATAAATTTTAGTATTTATTTACCTTTTTATATTAGAGTCGAATTAAATCTGTGTAAAAGGAAATAATATGTTTAAAAAAATTAGCGCTTTATTCGTTTGTTTTTCTGTTTTTTTTGCGGTATCCGATACTGTTGCCGCAACATCATCGATTATGCTTGATGCGGATGACGGCAAGGTTATTTATGAAAGTAATGCCGATGAAACACGTTATCCGGCATCTTTAACCAAATTAATGACACTTTATATCACGTTTGATGCCTTAGAAAACAATAAATTAAAACTTAGCGATAAGCTTAAAGTTTCACGCGTGGCAGCAGGAAGATCTCCGTCAAAATTAGGTGTTAGCGCCGGTTCAACCATAAGCGTAAAAGATGCAATTATGGCAGTTATCGTTAAGTCGGCAAATGATTGCGCCACCGTTTTGGCTGAACATTTTTCGCCAACCGAAGCAGAGTTTGCTAAATTAATGACTTCAAAGGCAAAAAAGCTCGGTATGAATCATACCGTGTTTAAAAATGCTTCCGGATTACCGAATTCACAGCAAAAAACCACTGCTCGCGATATGTCGATTCTGGCAATGGCAGTATATCATCACTTTCCGCAGTATTACGGCTGGTTTTCACAAAAAAGCTTTACCTATAAAGGGCAAAAAATCACCGGTCATAACCACTTATTAGATACATTTGAGGGGGCTGATGGTATGAAAACGGGCTACACTGCAGCTTCCGGTTTTAATATTATTACTTCGGCAAAGCGCGGAAACAAGCGTGTTATAGCCGTAACTATGGGGCATAAATTCCTAAATGAGCGCGATAAAAAAGCATATAAAATGATGGATTTAGGCCTTAATCATATGAATAAAAACAAAACTGTTGATGTTGCTGCGCTTACAACTGCCATAGACGGCGCCAAAACACAAATTAAAGTGGCTTCCAATAATTCATCTAAAAAAGTTTCGACTCCGATTAAAGTTGCAAAAAAGCAAACTCCGATAAAGCAATATGCTGCCGTTACCAACGGCAAATATGCTTTGCAGGTCGGCTCGTTCTCTGATTATAACCGCGCCAAAAATTATGCACTGCAAGTTAAAAATAAAATTGCCGGAAAGTATGCCGTACACGACATTATGGTAGAAAAAATTTCATCGCCGAAGGGTGATTTATATCGCTCTAAAGTTGTAGGTTTTGCTAAAAATGATGCGCTGAAAATTTGCCAGAACATGAAAAAAATAAATCAAGCTTGTTTGGTTGTAGATGATAACTCAAAGATAAAGGTTGCTCAGCGTTGACAATAAATTTTCCGATTATAGTTGTTTCATCTCCAAAACCCAAAATCGGCAATTCGGTATTATCGCTTAATTTAGCCGGTGCATTGTGGAATGACAACTATGATGTCGGTTTGTTTTCTTCCCAACAAAATAAAATAGATTCTTTTTTAAAAGCACGCGCAGAGTTTTCAAAAAAGAATAAAGCTGATTTGATAATGCCTAAACATATATCCGAGTTTAATAAACAGTTGGATATTTCCGCTCTTGTTGCAGATATAAGCGCAACTGATTATAATTGTCATAAAGATATTTTCAGCAATGCTCATACATTAATTACCCCGCTGAATTATAAAGATGATATATTATGGAAATCAAATGATAAGTATTTGAATTTTATTTGGGATGTAAAAAAGGTTCAAGCATCACACGGCATAAAATACCTTAATTGGATTATTGTTCCCTATATAAAAGACGGTAATAATGATTTTTCCGATGAATTATCGGAGCAGGCAAAAAAATATGGCTTTCGCCTTGCACCTGCCATTTATTATCGTGAAGAATATATGCACGTTAAAGAAGGTTATTGTTCTGCCGATTTACAAAAAAATAAGTTAGAAAAACTTATGACAATGGGCGATGTTTATGCCCGCCGCGAAATTTTACAACTGGCGGAATTTATCTGGCAAAAAAAATAATTTTAATGTGCTAAGATTGATAAAAATGCTTTACCTGTAAAAATTTTAATTCTATACATATATAATATAGAGTTTTAATTATTTGAAAGGGGAAACACCATGATTAAGATTGTTAAAACCACTCCGTATGCCGATCAAAAAATGGGTACGGCAGGATTGAGAAAAAAATCAAAAGAAGCTTCTCAAGAAAACTATGTTGAAAACTTTGTGCAAAGTATTTTTAATGCTATCGGCGGAGTTGAAGGAAAAACTTTTGTTTTAGGTGGAGACGGACGCTATTATAATAAGATTGCTCTTCAAAAAATTATGAAAATGGCGGCGGCAAACGGCATGAAAAAACTCATTGTCGGGCAAAACGGTTATATATCTACTCCGACTTCATCACGCGTTTTATTAGATAATCATGCGGACGGCGGTTTCGTTTTAACGGCTTCACATAATCCGGGCGGAATTAACGGCGATTTCGGTATTAAATATGCCACCTCTACCGGCGGACAATGCCCAACCCAAATCAGCGATAAAATCTATGAAAATTCAAAAACCATCAGCGAATATAAAACTTTAGATGCACCTGATGTTGATTTAAGTAAGCTGGGTACGCAAAAATTAGGCGCAATGGAAATTGAGGTGATTGAACCGGTGGCAATTTATGCAAAAATGATGGAAGAAATTTTTGATTTTCCGGCAATTAAGAAGCTGTTTGCCAACGGGTTTACCATGCGTTTTGATGCAATGAATGCCGTTACCGGACCTTATGCAATCAAAATTTTTGAAGAAATATTAGGGGCTAAAAAAGGTTCGGTTGTGCATGCCGTGCCGATGGAAGATTTCGGCGGATTGCATCCGGACCCGAATTTGATTTATGCTAAAGAACTGGTAGATTTTATGTATTCCGACAAAGCTGCTGACTTCGGCGGTGCAAATGACGGTGACGGCGACCGCAATATGATTTTGGGTAAGAAATTTTTTGTTTCTCCAAGCGACAGTTTAGCGATTTTGACCGATAATTATAAATACATTCCGGCATATAAAAACGGAATCTACGGTGTGGCAAAATCAGCCGCCACTTCAACTGCAGTCGGGCGCGTAGCAGAAGCCTTAAATATCGGCTATTATGAAGTTCCTACAGGCTGGAAATATTTCTGCAATTTAATGGATTCAAATCGCATTACTTTTTGCGGTGAAGAAAGCTTCGGCACAAGCTCAAGCCATATTAGGGAAAAAGACGGAATTTGGGCTATTTTGTTCTGGCTCAATATTATTGCCGCAACCGGAAAGTCGGTTGAAGAAATTACACGCGAGCACTGGAAAAAGTATGGCCGCAGTTATTATATGCGCAATGACTATGACGGCATAGATAAAGAGGTTGCCAACAAACTTATGGCAGATTTGGAAGCAAAGTTACCGAGCTTAAAAGGTAAAACCTTCGGGGAATTCACGGTTTCAGATGCAAAACCTTTCATCTATAATGATCCGGTTGATTCTAGCTCAACCAAAAACGGACTTATGGTATATTTTACCGATAAATCGCGCATTGTTTTTCGTCTTTCTGGAACCGGAACAAACGGTGCAACTTTGCGCGTTTACTTAGAGCGCTTTGAAAAAGAAAACTTTGATGAAGACTTGGTCAAAATGCTTGAAAGTCTTGCTGATGTTTCACGCGAGATTGCCGAAATTACGCCAAGAACCGGCAAAGTAAAAGCAGATTTGTTAACATAAAATAACTGAGAATATAATGCTTAAAGACATAAGAAAACGCCGTCCGGACAGAAAATTGGAAAGAAATCTGATTGCTCTTTCTTATGCGGTTATGTTTATGTCTTTAAGCTTTTTTGCTTTACTGATATATCCGCAATATCTGTTGCATGGAATATTTGCCGCGGTTGTCCTTAATATCATCGTTATTTTGATAACAATCAGAATTATGAAAATCAGTGAAACATCTATCGGTTTTGGCGCTCTTGCCAGTGAAATTGTTGCCGATGAAAGTAAATATCAGCGTATCGACAACATAAAAGGCGAAATAGTGGTTGCCAATAAAGGTGCATTAAATCTTTTCGGCGAGCAAAGCATAGCTGATTATTTTCAAAAAAATATTATAAATACAAATGCCAATAAACTTGATTTACAAAAGGTTTTTTCCGCAATAAAAAATCTGCGTCCTGCAATTGTAGAACTTTCGGTCAATCCAAGCCAAAACAGTGTGTTTGTTACGGAAGAATGGTTTAGGATTAGTGTTAAACCTATTTTTCTAAATAAAACCGAAATTTTTGAGGGAAAATACTCCTTAAAAACCATTCAAAAAGAAACTTATTTGTATTGGATAGTGGAAAATATAACCGCTTATAAAAATATGGAGCAGATATTTAAGACAGAGCGTTCCGAATTGGAAGATTTTGTTAACTATATTCCTGTCGGATTGTATGTTGCCGATTTGAACGGAAAGATAGAATACGCAAACGACTCTCTTGCTGATTTTTTGAAACGGGAAAAATCAGAGCTTTGCAACCAAAATCTCCGCGATTTTATTTTAAATATTCCGGATGATTTTTTCGAGGAAAAAGACTTTAGTGATAATATTCAACTAAAAACACCGAATAAAGCCCAAGTGTTCATCATACAAAAAACGATACTGAAAAACAATGAAAGAAAAAAACGCGGGGTTGTTATTTGGAATCTGCCGAATGATGAAGATTTGCGCATCTCCTTAAACAATGCAAAAAACAAGTTATCTAACTTATTTAATACATCGCCTATCGGGATTATCACCATAAACAAGCAAAAACAAATTACAGATATGAATATTCGCGCAGAAACAATATTAGAAAAAGATCGAAAAGAGTTGCGCGGTAAATATCTGAATTTGCTGCTTAATCAAAATGATGAAGCAAAAATTACGGATATTCTGAATTCAGAAAGAGAAATTAATCCTGAAAAATCAGCTTTTGAAACAACGTATGCCGATAAAAAAATACGCATTCAAGTCTGCCCATTTGACTATAGCGAAACAAATGAATATGTTCTATATATAAGAGATATTTCGGTTGAAAGCAACTTGGAACAACAAATCAGTCAAGCCCAAAAGATGCAGGCTTTCGGGCAAATGGCCGGAGGTGTTGCACATGACTTTAACAACCTCTTAACCGCAATTATCGGTTATTGCGATTTGCTTATTCAGCGCCATGGTGTGGGTGATCCGTCTTTTTCAGATTTAATGCAGGTAAAACAAAATGCAAACCGAGCCGCCTCACTTGCCAGACAGATGCTGACAATTTCCAGAAAGCAACCGCTTAATCCTAAGTTGATGAACGTTGCAGAAGCCTTTATGGATGTAGAGCATCTTGTTTCGCGTTTTGTCGGTGAACAAATAAAAATGAAAATTACCTGCGCTTCGGGTATCGGAGCTATAAGGTTTGATCCGGTACAATTTTCTCAGGTTATGATAAATTTAGTTATTAATGCTCGTGATGCCATGGACGGGAAAGGAGTTTTAAACATTTCTTCCAGAGCAGAACATTTGTATGAACCGTACCACTTCGGTACGTCTGTTATAGAACCGGGTGATTTTGTGGTTATAAGTGTCAGCGACACCGGTTGCGGAATTTCTGAAGAAAATATAAATCGCATTTTTGAACCGTTTTTCACCACAAAAAAACATACGGCAAATTCCGGAACCGGATTAGGATTGGCTATGGTTTACGGCATCATACACCAAACCGGAGGGTTTATTAAGGTCAGCAGTAAAATCGGTAAAGGCACTACCTTTGAATTATATTTGCCTGAGTTTGCTGACGAAACAGAAAGTGCTCAAGCTACAAATGTATCAGAAAATATTATCCGTAACAAAAGCGGTAATGCCGTATTGACTACCATTCCGAAACTTCCGGCTGATGACAAACCTGTTTTAGGCATGAATATCTCAGAATTTGACAGCCACCGCTCATTTGCCTTAAATCCTGAAAATACACGGATTCTTTTTGTTGATGATGAAGATGCCGTGCGTAATGTCGGGGCTCGCGGACTTAAACGAAAAGGCTTTGAGGTTATTGATTGTATTTCTGCCGAAAATGCTCTTGAACATATTGATAACGGCGAAAAATATGATATATTGATAACCGACATGATGATGCCGGGTATGAGCGGAGCAGATTTGGCTAAAGTTGTGCGTAATCGCTTTCCTGACATGAAAATAATTTTAGCCTCAGGATATTCTGAAGAAATCGCCAGAAAAGAGCTGGCAGGAAGTCAGGATTTTTATTTTATGAGTAAACCATACAGTTTAGGTGATTTAACCAATAAGGTTATGGAAGTGTTAAATAAAAAATGAATGGCGCACAATTGAGACAAACGGCTTTTTCATTCTCTGCCAAAAAAGATATGGGCAAAGAAGACTTTATGGTTTCCGAATGCAATAAAACCGCTTTTATGATGATTGATGCTTGGCCGAATTGGAATAGTTTCGGTTTAATTATATACGGACCTAAAGGTTGCGGAAAAACCCACTTGGCACACATATTTTCAGATAAACTCTGTACCAATTCAAAAAAACCGTTGCGCATTCCTTTTTATGACTGCAAACAAATAAATCTAAAGAATATAGAGCGCATTTGCAACTCATCAGATGCTATTGTTATTGAAAATATTCAGGCAAACACAAATCAAGAAGCTTTATTTCATTTATTCAATCATTTTCAAGAAAAAGGCAAATATATGCTGTTAACGGCAGAAATTGCTCCGACCAGAATTTCTTTTTCATTAAAAGATTTGCAATCAAGGTTGTGCCTGCTTCCCGTAGCCGAAATTAAAGAACCTGATGATACGATGCTGAGAGCCCTGATTGTTAAGCTTTTTTATGACCGACAATTAATCATCAGTCCGGAGATTTTGGAATATATTATTAATAATAGCGAGCGTTCATTTGCTTTTATTGAAAAATTGGTAAAGGAAATTGATGAAATTTCACTTGCATATAAATCAACCGTGAATTATAAGATTGTTAAGCTGGCTCTTGAAAATTTAAACAACTCAAGTTATCAGGAACCGGATTTATTTTTTTAATTTATCATAAGGAGGATATAATGGAAAATTTTATACTACGTCAAAAATGGATTGGTTTTATGGCAGCTATTATAATATCTTTATTTGTAGCTGTAACAACCTCTAACTCATTAAAGGAAGCTTATACTACTTTTGCGCCGACAATTGCACAAGAAATTGACAACTTTTTGCCGATAACCATAAAAAATGGAGAAATTGTTGCACCGAAAGATGCTTTAATTGAGCGTAGTTTCGGTTCAACATATGGAAATGCCGGTCAAGGCGGACAATATAAAATAGTGTTGAATACTCAAGTTTCTGATTTAAATATTGCGAATCTGTCTTCCGGAATATATGTCACACGCAATAAAGTGTATTCATATGATGCTAAAAAAGGTGAAGTAAAAATTCAGAGCCTGGCACAAATGCCGGATGCTGAGATAACGCGCGACGATGTTAAAGAATTTGTATTAAGCATAGAAAAATATCTAAAACCTACTTTAGTGTTAGTGTTCTTTGTACTTATATCTCTTTATATTGGATCCGCAGTGTTTGTATACACAATTTTGATGCACTGGTTATTTAAAAAATCCTATAATGCCGATTTTGCCTTAACCTTGCGCGTTAATACTTTGTCTTATTTAACTTTATTTTGTATTTCCGCGCTGACAGGTATAAACTTCGGAATAATAGTAACCATATTGATTTTACTGGCTTGCAATTATTTAGCAAATATTTTGCTTGATAATAAAAAAACAGCTTAGATATTTAACTTAAATTTAATATAAAACAGGTAGTGATTATATTGACATCATGCCTGTTTTATGTTAATTTTAAGGTGTTGCGATTGTTATTTTTGGGAGTGGTTTATGAAAAAAATAATTTATTTTGCCTGCATTTTCCTTGCGATAATGATTGTTTTTTCCAGCAAGGCAATCGCAAATGTATGCCTTTTATCCGGTGAAGGAGCAGCTTCCAATAACTGTGATGATGGAAAAAGTGCAACAGTCGGTTTGCCTAAACATGATTCAAAAATTTATAGTAAACGGGGGACATTAAGAACCTGTGATAATATTCATGTTTTTGCAGATGAACCACAAGCAAATGAGTATATTAAAACGCATGAATATGATAAAACCACAAAAAACAGTAAGGATTGCTATGTGCCTGGATGTAGTTATGATACAGAGAACAAATGTGTTATTGGAACGGGAGGTCCTTGTTGCAAGAGCCTTATCAATAATAAATGCTGGCACAAATGCGAGATTTGCAGGTTTAACATGATTAAGGGTGAATTTTACCCTTATGCCGATAAGCTTATGGATCAGTGTGCTATTGTAGGCGCCGGCGGAATGGGTTATCACTCTGCTTTATATGACAGCACTAATTCGAAAAAAAATTATAGGCTAGATAGTTTTAGGAATATTGAAACGAGCTGGGAGACAAGTGTCTGGACATGCGATAAAGAAGCTCTTAAAACAGCAATGACCTATTGTAAAAATATTTCAAATAATACTAAACTAATTAACGGACTTAATGAAACCAGCACCTATTCAGGACATATATGTGTAAACGGTCGAGACGTTGTTATGCCGACAATAAATACAGATAGTGATGTAACTGCTTTTATTAATAATTTTGGAGGGTGCCCGTTATCTGCGCTGAAATGTAATACACATGGCGGTTATTATGCAACCGCTAAGGATTGCGCAACCCAAAGCGGACACGTGGCTTGTAAATTAACTAAAACCTTTAGTAGCTATGCCGAGCCGGAGTGCTGGAGAGGTGTCGGACGTTGCACGGATTTAGCTTATAGTGACTATCAAATTGGTAATTATTCGGCAATGGGCAGCACTTGCAGTGATGATAACAATACAAAGCGCAGATATTATTGCTATAAAGATGGCAAATATTTCGGTTGCGATACCACAAGTGATGCCGTTCAATACACTATAGATGGACACGATGAACAATGTGGAATTTGCGATTGCAAAATAGGAACAACCCACCTGAGTTCATGCAATAACACTTATTATGAAATAGTAACATCTTATTTCAAAGCCGAAGAAAAGTGTAATAACATCGGCTACAATGTAAAAGCAAGAAATGTTAATAATAATAATTGTGAGGCCTGCCCTTACAATGCAATGTTTTGGAAATGTAATTAAGGTAGAAGCTAATGAAAAATATTTTACTTAATTTATTTATTTTAACTATATTATTTGCTCTGGCAAAAGAAGCTTTGGCTATGGATGTTGTTACCGGATGCCAAAAAAAAGATTCTGAGCTAACCTGCGCAGATTTGGGTTATAATGACGAATTGAACAGTGGACTGCATTGCACAAGATGCCCTTTATTAACTGAGGATAAATATTCTTGTGTGGCTCAGGGATCTGCTGTTGATATAAGAGATATAATTCCGGGAGATGTTTCTGTGATAAACAGAACTCCTAAGGTATGTGAGGAGCTTCCGACTTGCTCAACTATGGGTTACAAAATCAGAAAGGAAGATATGAAAAAAATACCTACAACTTATTCTTGTTCCGCTTGTCCTTTTGACGGAAATTTTTGGGCTTGTGCCGGCACAGGAAAATTAATAAGATTACAAGCCCACTAGCATAGTGGAAAATAGAAGCCTAATAACTATCTTTTGTATAATTTAATCTTTGTGACGGAAAGTTATGCGCCCTTTGGTTAAATCATAAGGCGTCATCTCAATATCAACTTTATCGCCAACCATCACACGAATGCGAAATTTACGCATTTTTCCGGCGGTATGCGCCAATATTTCAACACCATTTTCAAGTTTAACTCTAAACATGGCATTAGGCAATTTTTCTGTTACTTCGCCGGTTAATTCCAAAAGCTCTTCTTTACTCATTAAAAACCTCGATTAAAACTTTTTTTGAAATCTATATACTTAAATATCAAATTTAGCAAGATTTTTTTTGCAGAAAATCACATTGCCGGCGAATTTATTTTATACTTTTCCTGCTTGTGATAATTAAATACAGTATAATTACGGCAAAAAACAGCGATATTGAATTGAATAATATCATCTGGAATGAATGTAAATATATACCGTATAGTATCCATGAAATCATACCCAAACAATAAATGATATATGTTGGTAAAGACAAACCACTTACATCGCGATTTTTAATTGTTTGAACTGTTTGCGGCAAGAACACGACAGCCGTGCAAATTCCGGCAAAATAACCTAAAAGTTCTCCGATAATATCCATTTTTTTCCTCCTAATCTTGGTGTAATTCTTTTCTTATTTGTTCCAAGCGAGCCAAACGATCTTTGGTGCTTGGATGTGTGCTGAATAATCCGGACAGTCCTCCAAAACCATGCAGCGGATTAACAATAAACATATGAGCAGTTTGAGAAGTTGCTTTTTGCATGCGATAATTTTGAGCATAGTGCTCAAGTTTTTGCAAAGCATTCATCAGCCATTCCGGATGCTTTGTTATGTGGGCGGCACCTTCATCAGCTTTATATTCGCGCGCTCTTGAAATAGACATCTGAATAACGCTGGCTGCAATCGGCATCAATAGAGCAGCTAAAATTCCGCTCGAATTTCCTTGCGCACGGTTGTTTGAAGTATTTACATTAACGCTCCCCCTGTATCGAGCCGTATTCGCCATCATAGATATAGCGCCGGCAAAAACCGCAGCAACAGAGCTTATTAAAATATCATGATGTTTTACATGACTTATCTCGTGTGCCAAAACTCCTTCAAGTTCTTCAGCGGAAAGCAAATTCAGTGCGCCTTTAGTAACCGCAACAGCGGCATTTTCAGGGTTTCTGCCGGTAGCAAAAGCATTCGGCACTTCATCAGGAACGATAAACACCTTAGGCATAGGCAGATCGGCAACTTTTACCAATCTTGAAACAATATTGTATAACTCAGGTGCACTTTGCGCGGTAACCTGCGTTGCGTGGTAATGTTTCAGCACTAATTTGTCGCTGAAAAAATAACTGAAAAAATTCATGCCGCAAGCCAACAAAAAAGCGATTTTCATGCCCTGCTCACCGGCAACAGCATTACCGACAAACATAAAAATAAGTACCAACAATGTCATTAAAATGAATGTCCTAAACATAATTGTTCTCCATGTTTATCCGAAATATCACTTAAAAAATTTATTGCTTCGAGGAAAACCGAACGGCACGAGTTTACCAACTTGCGCACGATGTCCGAGCCATGTAATCAACTCTTTTTCGGTTGAAACACCGCCGGCACGATTATACGAAAATCCCTCTTCGCCCTTAAAAATTTGAATATCGGAAATTGCACCGTCCTTATATTTTTGCAACAAAACACCGTGTCCGCGTGCCATGGTCGGAATTTCTTCTGCCTTAAATACCAAAAGCTTGCGGTTTTCGCCGACAATCGCCACATAATCACCTATCATCGGCAGGCAGAAAATCACATTTTCATTATCTGCAACATTCATCAGTTTGCGCCCGTTTCTGGTTTGCGCCAAAATATGATTTTCATCAACAATAAAGCCGTATCCCTTATCCGAAGCAATCAAATATTTCTGCTCTTTATCATATACAAACATAGCTGAAACTTGGTCGCTGTTTGCTAAATCTATCATCAAGCGCACCGGCTGTCCGAAACCGCGTCCGCTCGGAATATCGTTGGCCGCAATAGAGAAAAACTTTCCTTTATTATCAAGCAAAACAATTTTGTCGGTCGTCTGTGCATGAACAGCAAAAAGAAGCGAATCCTCGTCTTTGAACTTAAACTCATCATTCAAATCAACATGTCCTTTAAGACAACGAATCCACCCTTTTTCTGACAATATAACCGTAATCGGCTCTTTTTCAATCATCGCCTCGAGTGGCACTTCAACATCTGCCGGAGCTTCGGCAAATTCAGTACGGCGCTTGCCTAAAGCCGTCTTCTTACCGAATTTTTCCTTTGTATTTTTTATTTCTTCCGCTACCTTTTCCCAACGCTTTGTTTCATCTCTGACCAAAATTTCAAGTTCGGCACGCTCAGCTAACAAATCGGCATGTTCGGCATTGATTTCCTCTTCATCAAGCTTGCGTAAGTTGCGAAGTTTCATATTTAAAATTGCTTCCGCCTGATTATCGGTGAGCTTAAATTCCTGCATCATTACGGCTTTCGGCTCGTTTTCTTCACGGATAATGCGAATAATTTCATCTAAATTCAGATAAGCAGTCAGATAGCCTTCCAAAATTTCCAAACGTGCGTTGATTTTTCCCAAACGGAACTTTGTTTTTCTGAGCAACACGGCATTTCTATGCACCAGATAATCGTGCAGAACTTCCTTAATGCTCATTACTCTCGGCACACCATCGAGATCCAAAACATTCATATTAAGGTTAAATTTTGCTTCCATATCGGTTTGGCGATAAAGCTGTTCCATCAACATCACCGGATCAATCGTGCGGTTTTTAGGCTCTAAAACAATGCGCACGTCTTGAGCTGATTCATCTCTGATATCATTCAAAAACGGCAACTTTTTATTCAAGAGCAGTTCGGCGATTTTTTCAATCAACTTAGATTTAATAACCTGATACGGAATTTCGGTAACCACAATTTGATATTGCCCGTGCCCTAAGTCTTCGGTTGTCCATTTAGCACGAATCCTGAAGCTGCCCTTTCCTTGCTTATAGTTATTCAAAATTGTTTCAAACGAATCGACAATCGTTCCGCCGGTCGGAAAATCAGGTCCTTTTAAACGGCGAACAAGCGGCTCATCATCACAATCGGGATTTTCGATTAAATACAAAAGCGCATCGCTTACTTCGCTTAAATTATGCGGCGGAATATTGGTGGCCATACCGACTGCAATACCCATTGAGCCGTTGCATAATAAATTCGGCACCATCGCCGGCATAACTGTCGGCTCGGAATCTTCACCATCATAAGTATCGGCAAAATCAACGGCATCATCATTTAAGCCTTCCATCAAACTCATGGCAAATTCGGTCAAACGTGCTTCGGTATAACGCATTGCCGCCGCGCCATCGCCGTCAATATTACCGAAATTTCCCTGTCCGTCCACCAGAGGATAACGCACCGAAAAATCCTGCGCCAAACGCACCATTGCTCCATAAACTGCCGAATCTCCGTGCGGGTGATATTTACCGATAACATCACCGACCACGCGCGCACATTTTTTATAACCGTTTTTCGGGTCCAAATGCAGTTGACGCATAGCATACATCAAGCGTCTGTGTACCGGCTTTAAACCATCTCTGACATCAGGAAGCGAGCGCGAAACAATAGTTGACATCGCATACGAAAGATAACGCTTGCTCAACTCTTCGCCTAATTGCACATCTTTGATTTTCGCTTCTTTTTCAGCCATTTTCTCACCTTAAATTTTGCGATATAATTTATTAACATCAAGCAAACTAGCACGCTTTTCCGGTAAATGCAAGTTATGAATTTGCAAAAAATTTTTATTCAAAAAACTGCCGGTCATTTTAAGCAAATTTGCAATTTCAGCACTGCTCGGAAGATAATTTTTTTCAGCAATATAATGCGGATAAGCGAAAAGCTTATCTTTATACGGTGCACCGATTTGTCCGCAAACCGCCCTTCCCGTTTTCGGCGAAATATATTGCAAATCAAAGGTTTTGCCCGTAACTGCACAGGAAGAAATATCTAAGCCGACACCTAAAAAGTCCAAAAGATAAAATTCAAAAAATGAATAATAAACCAGCCAATTTTTGCCGTTTATATGATCAAAAAAATCTTCCGTAACCTTAAATAAGCGCCCCATATCATCATTTTCCGCCACACACTCATCAAGCAGTGTACAAAGCGAAGAAAGAGCCTCTGTTTTTGCCACATCAAGCATAAAATCAACCACATGCGATTTTACGAGTTCCACACCTTTAAGGCTGAGCATATTTTCTTCCACTCTGGCATAAGCATTAAACGAAATTTTGTTGCCGAGCTGATAAGTGCCTAAGCCTTTTTTTGAGCGAGCGCCGTTTATATATCCGACAATTTTTCCTTTGTTAGGACATACAATCGTCGCAATCAGCGATTTTTCGCCGTGATTGCGTAACTTAATGATATATCCTTCGGAAGAAAACTGCATTCTAATACTCTTTAATTATGCTCTTGTTAACCTTATCAAACGCCATCAATTCTTTAATAACGCGCTCCATATCTTTCAAAGCGATTGAGTTCGGACCATCCGAAAGTGCCTTATCCGGATTTTCGTGCGTTTCAATAAACACCGCTGCCACACCGACTGCTACCGCCGCTCGTGCCAAAACAGGAGCAAATTCTCTCTTTCCGCCGGTTGAACCGCCCAGTCCGCCCGGCTGTTGAACCGAGTGCGTTGCATCAAAAATCAGAGGATAGCCGCAATCTTTAGCCATCTGCGGGAATGCGCGCATATCGGTAACCAGCGTATTATAACCGAAGCTCGTACCGCGCTCGGTTATGCAGATATTATTGTTGCCCGAATCTTCCACTTTTTTAACAATGTTTTTAACATCCCACGGTGCCAAAAATTGCCCTTTTTTAATATTAACGACTTTACCGGTTTTTGCCGCCGCCACCACCAAATCAGTTTGCCTGCACAGGAAAGCCGGAATTTGCAAAACATCAACATATTTTGCAACTTCTGCGCACTGCCATGTTTCATGAACATCGGTTAAAATCGGCAAATCAGGATAAAGCTTTCTGATTTCTTCAAATGTTTTCATGCCTTCTTCAAGTCCGACACCGCGCGCACCGTTAATCGAGGTGCGGTTTGCTTTGTCAAACGAAGCTTTGAAAATATAATTTATGCCGAGTTTTTTACATATTTCCACCATTGAGCCGGCAATAAAAATTGCGTGCTCCCTGCTTTCAATCTGGCACGGACCGGCAATTAGCGAAAGTGGCAACTTATTACCGATTGTAACTTGTCCGATTTTAATTTCTTTCTGCTCCATTTTTTATTCTCCCTTAAAATTGAAAACGGCTGAATATAAACAAAACGTTTCCGTCATTTTTAATTCCCGGAACATATGCCGCCTGCAAATTAAAATTGCGATAGCCGACACCGATTAACGGCAATGGCAAAGGAACCGGAATATAAGAATATTCATGACGTTGAGTTAAACCTAAAGTATATCCGGCTCCGGCGCGCCATTGATTTTCATCACCATAAGCCCAGTTCCACTGATAGGCATAACCGAAATAAGTTTCCAGATATTTATTTGAATCCTTAAATCCCATGGCATAAAGTCCGGACCAATTATCATCGTTATCAAAATGCGATATACCAAGTCCGAAACCCCAAGCCTCTTCGTTATATTTATTCAAATGCTCGCGGTCATAAGTTAAGCGGTTATGCCACGCATAAAACGGAACATAAATATCATAATCATGCTCACAAAGCATCATTGAAATATCTCTGTATAAAAAATCTCCGTATTTACTTAAATTGTCAGAAAACGAGCCGGCAAAACATTTTTCAACCAGCATAAATACGGCAGTTAATACAAATAAAAACTTTTTCATTTTTTCTTTCTCGTGAGTAAATTATCAGGCGCAACAATACCGCACGATATCACATATTTGATACCGTCTTCAACACTCATGTTCAACTTAATAACATCTGATTTATCAATAAAGAGCAAAAATCCCGATGTAGGGTTCGGTGTTGTCGGCACAAAAACACTTAACGTTTTTGTTTTGCTTTTTTTCTCGATTTCACCGCCGGTTTGGTCTTGACTGACAAATGCCAATGTCCAGATTCCTTTGCGCGGATATTCGATTAAGACCACTTCGCGAAATGAGCGTTTCTTTTGCGATAAAAATGTTTCAAAAATCTGCTTAAAGAGCGAATAAATGCTTGAAACAACCGGCATTTTACGGATAATTCTTTCCCAAAGCCTTACGAAAAATCCGCCGACATAGCCGGTGGTGAACATACCGACAAAGGTTAAAACAACCAACAATAATACCACTCCCAGACCCGGAACGGCATAAGGGGCGAAATCACCGATTGTCCACTGCTTTGGAATAAGCCTGCTCGTTGTTTCATTTATCCAAATCACCAAGCAATACGACATATAAACCGTGATTGCTACCGGAGCCGTTATAATAACTCCGGTTAAGAAATAACTTTTTATACGACTGAAAAATCCGCCTTTATTTTTTTCTTTAGGCTGTTTATTTTTATTCATTTTATCTTACTCTCCTTATATCATTGATAATTATTTGCACATCATGTCTTCCCATCCAGTTATCTGCTTTAATATAACCGGCAATATCGAAAATTTCGCCCCTGTGATTTAATAGTGCCTGTCCGATTTCATTATCGGCAGAATTGAAACAAATGGCTTTAATGCTTTGTCCGGTTGCTGAGCTTAAAAAGCATTTAACATGCCCGCTGCCGATTATTTGCGGTTTGGCAATGCTAATGTTTTTAAACATAAAAATCGGCTCCGGATTACCGGCTCCGTATGGTTCTAACAGATTGATTTTTTCACACAAATTATAATTGACGGCACTCAAACTCAAAGCGCAATCAATCGGCAAAGCCGCAACAACTTTTTCTTTACCGAGTTTTTTTTCAATATATTCACCGACAAATTTTTTAAATTCCGGAATTTTCTCTTCAATCAAAGAAAATCCCGCTGCCATAAGGTGTCCGCCGCCTCCGGTTATTACGCCTTTTTCCTTTGCGGCTATTATTAAAGCCCCTAAATCAAGCCCATCAATTGAGCGCGCCGAACCTTTCACCTCATCTTGTTCAATCGACATAACAAATGACGGCACATTATAGCGTTCGCGCAGTTTTCCGGCAACAATCCCGATAACTCCCTGATGCCAATCATGCCCGAAAACAAAAGCTATCGGATATTCAGCCGGCTGTTTCTCTGTTTGCTCAATTGCCTGCAACAACACATAATTTTCAATTTCTTTGCGTTCAATATTAAATTGATTAAACTTTTCCGCCAGACTCTTAGCCTGAAGTTCATCTTCAGAGCATAACAAAGCATTTTCCAAATCGGCATTTCCCACGCGACCGCATGCATTTATGCGCGGTCCGAGCATAAAGCCCAAAGTATATGAACTTGGCGCACCATTCACACCGGCAACTGCCATTAAATTCTTCAAACCGATATTTTCAAGTTGTGATAAAACCTTTAATCCCTGTTTAACATAAGCGCGGTTCAATCCTTTGAGAGGCACAACATCACAAACCGTTCCAAGTGCCACTAAATCAAGCATTTTCAACAAATCAGGCGCATTTACTTTTTCAAAAAACCCACGATTTCTGAGTTCGCGTTTCAAGCCTACCAAAAACATAAAGCCGACGCCTACTGCCGACATATATTGTAAATACTTATACGGATTTTCCTCATCAAGACGCTTCGGATTGATAAGCGCAAAAACATTCGGTAACTTAACTTCAGCTTCGTGATGGTCAATAACGATTATTTCAAAACCTTTTTCGCTTGCCCGATTTAATACCTCAAAAGCCGTAGTTCCGCAATCGATGGTAATTACTAATTTTGCTGCGCCGGATTCAAACTCGGCAAAAGCGGCATCACTCGGACCATAGCCTTCTTCACGGCTCGGAATATGGATAATCGGCTCAATTCCACAGGTAGAAAAAAACTTTTTCAAAATAGAAGTCGAAGTTGCGCCATCAACATCATAATCGCCGATAATGGCAATTTTTTCTTTTTTTTCAATTGCGGTTGCCACGCGCTCAACTGCTTTTTGCATATCTTTTAAGCAATAAGGTTCAGGCATTAAGTTTTGCAGTTTCGGATTTAAAAAATTTTCAACCTCATCAAACTCAACTCCTCGGGCAAGCAGAATTTTTGCTAAATATTCCGGCAGATTAAAGCTTTCGGCCAAACGCAAACAAGCACCTTCATCAACCTGATTCAAGCGCCAAATTTTTCCGCTCAGCGATATATTTTCTTCTTCCATTTTCATTATCCGCCGCTATTCTATCGAAAATATTATAACACTCAAGAGTTAATAAACTCTTTTCAACTGCTTGAAAAACTTTTTGTTTCATGAATTTTCATCACACAAAAAAATGTCCGCCACTAAAGCAATAGCGAACATTTTTTATATTATATCCTTATGCTATCAGTAATATTTAACTGCTATAAAGTTTCTTTTATCTCCGCCGGAGCATATTTTAGAAATATTTTCATCCGTAAGCAGAGAATCTATTTGTTTATTTTTCACGGCAATAAAACCTTGATTAACATCTAAATTACCGGCATTATCGGCACTATCAAGCATAATTTTATTAAGCTCTGCGAATCCTTTCGGAGCTGAGTTCATATTCCCGACAGCAATTCCTATGATTTTATCGCGTAAACCAATATTTAAATCTATGCTCAAATAGTCTTCGCAATTCTCATCAGGAACACCGCTGAATGCAACAATAAATGCACCGCTGGCGGAATCTGACGTCGTCTTACTTGATGGTCTTAAAGCAATTTTCCCTAAAAAACTGTTTATCGGAATATTATTTTCATCATGCATGCCAACCAAACCGAGTTTAACTGCCGTGCTATTGCTGAGTTCCTGATAGTTATGTGGTTTTCCGTTGAATGCGATTCTTATATTCGTTGCTATCTCATTAATTTCATCTCCGACAGAATCATAAGAAAAACCATCTTGCTCAACAAGTCCGAACTGTTGTCCTAACATTGTATATCCTTTATACAAACCATACAAGAAAGGATCAATATCCGAATCAAGCAAAGAAACTCCTTTTTCATCAAGTTCTTTATAGCTATTTTCAAGTTCCGTCATAGCTGTATCAAAGCTGTTTTTAAACGTTTCGGTAAGGTATTCGGTCTCCGCACCATATTGATCTGTCGGAAGTGCTTTACCATTCAGCTTAAACCCGAACATCGCATTTCCTTCATAAACCTTAAACGGTTGGTTATTCTGATACGTTATAACCTTAAAATTCAAAAATTGCAGCGGTGATGCCATAAATTGTTCTAAACTGAACGTTTTTGACAATATTATTGAGCCTGAAATTGTTTTTTCTCCTTTTGGATTCATTATAACACTGCTAACCGAATTTATACCCTTTATCAAGGCATTCGCATCTTTTTGCAATTTTAGCATAATCGACGGATCAAAAGTTGCCGCGCTGCTGCCCATAGCCATATCAAGCCCTTCTTGCACCAACTGTTTATATGCAGGCTTAAAACCGTCATTAATACTCATTCCGATAGAAAACATCGGTATATTTGTATTAGGATATTTTGAAGTTAATTGCGTTCCCTTATCATCAAACTTCCACTGCGTTGTAACCTCATTGTTACTGTAATATGACATTATGTACGGATTGGAAAAACCATTAAAAAAGTTAAAATCTCCGGTAATGCTAAAGCGTTTATGCCCGTTGATATCTGCTTCCCAATCAGACCACGTCATGTTTTTCAAAATACTGACTATAATTTTTTTTACATCATTTTCATTTTTTTCGGAATAAGCAAACTCAACAGCGTCCTCAATTAATTTATCAATGCCGCCGAGAGAACCTTTTTGTTCTATAACGGCATTTTCCGCTGTAGTTGAGGATGTAAATTTAAATTTGTTATCTGCAAGAGTATATTGAGTTTCTAACTTGAAATTCTTAACATTATCGATTTTTCCCGGATTTAACTCTATCGCCCCGTTTGTTGCCGCCATACTTGCGCTAATCTCGTTCATCATATTAAACCCTTGAGAATAGCCTTCCAAAAACTCCGTATTTGTAACTTCACACGAACTTTTTGTATCTACTGTATATTTCGGGAACTGATATCCCCCCTCATAAGCGCATTTCACACCTTCTGCTGTATAGGTGGCTTTATTTATGTTCAAACAACCAAAGAAATTCTTAAAAGTATCAAAGTTTTGGGTGTTTGCAAAATTGCGCATATTAATAACAAAATCATCATCCGGACAAGCTATTAATGCAGTTGTCTCAAAATTTTCACCACCTGACAATTTAAGAACAGAATTATCAATAGATAAATTTATGGCTTGAGAATATACTTCCAATTGCTTTACATTAATGGAAACCGGACCGCTGAGCTTGCCGTTTTGATAATTAACACCTATGGTGCCACCGGCAAAAAATATTTCGGCATTTCCGTTTTTAACACCTTTTTCCTGCATACCTTCCATTATTTTAGAGCCGTCTTGAGCAAAAAGTTGAAATTTTCCTGTCTTTTCATACATCTGCCTTTCCGAAACACTTTTTACGGCACCGTTCGGATAATATTCTTTTACCGGCTGATTGCCATACCAATAAGCCCCAGCCACTGCTCCGGCGAGCAATACAACACAACCTATAGATAAAATCACTTTCGTTTTAGCGCTCATAAATATTCTCCTAATATAATTTATGTATGTCTGCTTAATATTGCCGTAATTATTAACCGCATTTTTTATCTAGTCAATAATTTTTATCAGTTTCGAACTTGTTTTATCAAAAATGCAAATTATATCGAAAGGTATGAAAAATCCTTTATCAAAATATACATTTAAAGAAAAGCTTGAAATAACCGAAAGCATAATCACCATTATTACCTTTTTAATGGCAATTTGGGGAACTGTTATTGCTTATGAACACAACTTTTGGAGCAAGCTCAACCATGTTGTTGACCATTATCACTCGCAAATTCAAAAGCAGGAAAAGCAATTAACTCTCAAAATTGATAAGATAAAGAAGCTTAAACATTAAGGTTTTTATGCTTTTTTAGGAGCAACCCAAGCTGTACCGCTTTTTAAAAAATCAGGAAGTTCTTTTAATGATGATGCTCCTGATGCTTTAGCATGACCACCGCCACCGAACTCAGCCGCAATTTTTGAAACATCGACATTGTTCTTATATGTATAAAATGCGATATTCCAAAGATTACGCTTATTCATAAAGAAATTAACCATAAAATCATAGTCTTTTATGTTTTCAAGCGAATTAAAAAATTCCGACTGGCCTTGCGCCATATTTGCACATATGCATTTTAAGCCCTTATATTCGCTTTCAAAAGCCATAGAGCGAACCAAACGATGATTGCGATTTTTTACCCATTCTAAAACTGCCTTACCCTTCATCACCATAGAATCTATATCAACTTCTTCATTAAAAAGCTGTTTCCAAATTCCATCTGTCGGCTTATTTATGCCGTTAATTTGCATTGCCAACTCAAACGGACGAACACGTCTGTCACGCAAATCATAAATATCATTTAATCCGAGGAGTCTTAAACCCTCCGGTAATTTTTTTTCAGGATGAAAATATTCCCAAGTCAAAACCAATGCTGCTTTTCCGACCTCGCGTATGCCTTTAATCGGCTTATATTTTCCTTCAGCTATAATTGTTTCATACTCTTTGATAACGGAAATATGGTGATCAATCCAGGTTAAATCAATTTTCTCATTCAGCTGAAACATATATTCAACCGGCAAAGCAATATCACATATAACTATCTTATCATGCTGTTCTATTAAATCATAAGGAATATCCATATCATGGTTAAGACCTAACAATTCCGTTTCAGGAAATAAATCTTTCACAATTGCGGCGGAACACTTACCGTCATGATCAGCTACATGAAAAATACAAAGCATTGTTATCACTCCTATTTAGATTTGCTGCTTATTAGTACATTTTAACACTCAATGTGTCAAGTTTTTAATTCAGAGATAAACATGAAATATTTATCCGATAATATTTCGGTTTAAGATAAACTTAAGATTTTTTGAGTTATAGTGTTGTAAAATGCATTGGCAATAATATCTAATTTGCATACCGGAAAGCGTAATAATATGAAAAAACAAAACATAGGTCACATCAAATCTATCAGAGGCAGTGTTATTGAAGCAGAATTTTTAAATGAACTTCCGGCAATTAACGGAGCCTTAAAAATTGAGAATCTGATTGCCGAAGTGCAAGGATATGTTGATGAAAAAACCGTGCGTGCATTAGCATTCGGTTCAACAAACGGCTTGTCGCGCAATATGGAAGTGCTTGATTTAAGGCGGCAAATTGAAGTTCCGGTCGGAAGCAAAATTTTGGGCAGAATGTTTAATGTTTTCGGTGAACCGATTGATAAAAAAGAAGCGCCAACAGATGCACCCTTAAAACCTATTCACGCTGATTCCGCACCTTTAACCGAGCGTCAAACAAAGCCGGAAATTTTCGTTTCCGGCATAAAAGCCATTGACCTGCTTGCTCCGATGGAACGTGGCGGGAAAGCCGGACTTTTCGGTGGTGCCGGTGTAGGAAAAACCGTTTTGATTACCGAGCTGATTAACAATATGGTCGGGCGCTATGAAGGAGTTAGTATTTTCTGCGGTGTGGGTGAACGCTCGCGCGAGGGTGAGCAGCTTTATCGCGAAATGAAAGAGGCAAATGTTTTAGATAAAACCGTAATGGTTTACGGACAAATGAACGAAGCACCGGGAATTCGTTTTAGAGTTCCGCTTTCGGCATTGACTATGGCGGAATATTTTCGCGATCATGATAAAAAAGATGTATTGCTTTTAATTGACAATATTTTCCGTTTTGTGCAGGCCGGCTCGGAAGTTTCCGTGCTTTTGGGGCAAATTCCTTCCCGAGTTGGATATCAACCATCGCTCGGAACTGATATTGCCGCTTTAGAAGAACGAATTTCTTCCACGTCGGATGCGGCAATTACTTCTATTCAGGCGGTTTATGTGCCGGCAGATGATTTTACCGACCCGTCAGCCGTACATACATTTGCGCATCTTTCAGCCAATATTGTGCTTTCTCGCGTTCGGGCGGCACAAGGATTATATCCGGCGGTTGATCCATTAAATTCATCATCCAATATGCTTAACCCGCAAATTGTGGGACAGCGCCATTATGATACGGCGGTTGCCGTGCGCAAATGTTTGGCGGAATATGAAGATTTGAAAGATATTATCGCCATGCTCGGTTTTGATGAATTGCCGGAAAAAGACCAACAAACCGTTTTAACGGCTCGCAAATTAGAGCGTTTCTTAACTCAGCCGTTTTTTACTACCCATCAATTTACGGGTATGGAAGGTCGCTCCGTTGATTTAGAAAGCACAATCGAAGGGTGTGAGCGCATCTTGGCAGGCGAGTTTCCGTATTTAAATGAAAACGACTTTTTTATGGTTGGTTCCATTGATGAAGTTTTGGAAAAAAATAAAGATAAACGCGAAGAATATGAACGCAAAAAATTAGAGGAGAGTGCTTAAAAATGCGCCTTATTGTCTGCACGCCATTAGGAGAAGTCTTAAATAAAGAAATCAGCAAAATAAAGCTTGATTTTCTAAACGGCGGGCACACATTTTTGCCCAAACACGTTGATTTTGCTTCCGTATTAAAGCCGTCAATTGCAATTTATACCGATGAAACAGGCAACAAAAAATACATAGCCTGCCATAACGGAATTGCCGTAAAAAAAGGTAAAAGCATAACTTTAAGCGTGCGCCAAGCTGTTTTGGGTGATACTCTTGATGAGTTAAAAAATACGATTTTACATGAGTTTAAAAAAGCAGATGAACAACGCAAAGAACTGAACACGGCAATGGCTCGGCTTGAAATCGGAATGTTGCGCGGATTTAAAAAGCTGAAGGAGGTAGATATCAGTGACGGAATATAACGATAAAAGTTCTCAAGAAATAGCTGATAATCTGGCACGCAAAGCCGTGCGCTTAAAAATGAATAATGAGCAACACATCAGTGCCGGTTTCGGTATGATTGCCGCATTGGGCGGGGTTATTATTTTGCCGATTGTTTTAGGACTTTGGGCAGGAATTTTTCTTGACAATCATTATCCGATAAACTTTTCATGGCGCGTATCGCTGACATTTTGCGGATTTGTTTGGGGAATGATAAACGCATATTTTTGGGTTAAAATCGAAAACGAAAAAATTGCTGCCGCTGAACATGAATTGCAAAATCAAATAGATAAGGAGATGAAAAATGCCGGCAAATGATTTTTGGTCTGTAGCCTGGGAAAGTGCACCGCTTTGGCGCATGATTTTCGCCTTTTTCTGCGGAATTTCCGTGGGTTTTGCCTATTTTCAAAGCATGAGATGGAGTATAAATCATTTAGGCAAATTCAAGCATAAAATTCGCATATTCGCACTAATGGCATTTTTGCGTATTGCCATGTTTTTAGGTGTATTAACCTTAGTTTGTGAACGAAATTTAGTGCTGATTTTAATCTACATCATCGCCTTTTTTATAACTAAAATGATTGTAGTAGGTATAACAAAAGGACATTTAATTCATGATGACGAAGAGGCAAAAGAATGATTAAAAACATTGACTTTTCAAAGCTTTTCGACTTGCCGGTGCAAAATAAAACACTCGGTCTTGAAAGCTATGAGTCAATAAAACTGTTTGATTTGTGCGGACTGCCGATAAACGTAACAATCTTCAACAGTTGGTTAGTAATTTTGCTGATAACCGCGGTATGTTATTTTTCAACCCGCAATCTGAGCGCTAAAAAAATGCCGTCAAGATGGCAACTTATGCTTGAAATGCTGGTTAGCTGGCTACAAAAAGAGGCAAAAGAAGCCGGAGGAAGTAAAAACAATAAATATCTCGGTATGGCGATGGGGCTGTTTTGCTTTATTTTTACCTGCAATTTGCTCACGTTTATCCCATGGTTTCGCCCTCCTACGGCATCTTTAAGCACAACTATGGCATTGGCAAGTGTTGTTTTTATGGCAATTCCGTATTTTGCCGTTAAAAATGCCGGTATAAAAAGTTACTTTAGAAAATTTCTTGAACCGGTTCCATTGCTTTTACCGATGAATATTTTCAGCGAAATTTTTTCGGTGTTGGCAATGGGACTGCGTTTATTTGGAAATATGTTAAGCGGAGTAATGTTCGCCTCAATTTTGAGCGCCTTTATTCCGCTGATTGCCCCGCTGACAATGCAAACATTAGGCTTGCTGACCGGCACAATTCAAGCCTACATTTTTGCACTGTTGGCAATAGTTTATTCTTCTTCCGTAAAGGAAAAAGGAGAAAGTGATTAATTTTAATTAAGAAAGGAAATAAAATGGATTCATATGCAATAATCGGAGCCGTATCAATTTTAGGCGCTTGTATTTGTATGGGTATCGGAAGCTTGGGTTCGGCACTTGGAGAAGGTAATGCTGCCGCTGCCGCACTAAAAGCAATGGCTCAACAACCTGATGAAGCAGGACGCATCAGAAGTACAATGTTTGTAACATTGGCAATGCTTGAAACTACCGCACTTTATGCTTTATTGATTGCTTTTCTGGCAATTTATGCCAACCCGTTTTGGAATTATGCCATCGCTCAACAATAACCGCACTATCTTATAAGGGCTGAATATGAATATTGATTTTTTCACTCTCGGCGCGCAAATAATAAATCTTTTGGTGTTGCTGTTTTTGTTGCGCAAATTTCTATACCTTCCGGTTTTAAAAATTCTGGAAGAGCGCAAGACTTTGCTTGAAAATGAATATGCCGAAGCCGAAAAAGCACGCAAAAAAGCAGAACTGACTGCACAGCAAATGCAAAAAAAATATGTTTCCTTAGAGAATGAAAAACAGCAAATTCTAGCCGATGTACATGAGCAGGCACAAGAGCTTTATCTAAAACTTTCAAATGAAGCGCAAGCAGAATTTGAGAAAGATAAAAAACAGTGGAAAAATAAGCTGATTGCCGAGCAAAATACTTTCGAACTTGCTTTGCAAAAATTAACGCTGGAATATTTTTCGCGCTTTACAAACGGAGCCTTAAACCAAATGGCGGATATCAGTCTGAACGAACTTTTTATGAATAAATTAGAGCAAAAAATCTCTGAATTTAACAGCAGGCAAAAAACTGATTTTGCGCGTGATTTTTTGAGCTCCGACAAGCTGGAAATATTTACGGCGAAAGAATTGAACAATCAGACAAAACAAAATTTCATCACATTTTTACAAGAAACTTTTGCTTTGCCTGCCAACTTAAAAATTCAGTTTTCGCTAGATAAAGATTTGATTTGCGGTGTGTCGCTTAAAGCAAAAGAACAAATGCTGGAGTGGAATTTGGCTGACTATATTGCGGATTTTACAAAAAACTTGAACGAAGCCGTGGCAAAATTGGTAAATAAGGAATAACAAAATGATGGAAACGCAAAAAACTTTTGAGGCAATTGAAAGCTCTATAAAGCAAACAAAAGCACAATTAAAAAGTAAAGAAATCAGCACTGTTAAATCAATCTCTGCCAGCACTGCCGAGGTCAGCGGTTTGGAAAATGTTAAGATGGCGGAGTTATTGGAATTTGAACACGGAGTTTTCGGAATGGTTCAAACATTGAATAAAAACTCTGTCGGTGTGGTTTTCATCAACAAACCGGATAAGCTGAAAGCCGGAAGCAGAGTTAATCGTACGAATCGCGTGTTAGATGTGCCGGTGGGCGAAAATTTGCTCGGACGAGTTATTGATTCTCTCGGTGAACCGCTTGATGGTAAGGGTGCGCTTATTACCTCAGAGCGCCGTGCGGTTGAAACCGAATCTTATGCGATTATGGATCGTGCGCCGGTTGATGAGCCATTACAAACCGGTATTAAAGCCGTTGATGCCTTTACTCCTATCGGGCGCGGACAACGTGAGCTTATTTTGGGCGACCGACAAACCGGAAAAACCGCAATTGCCGTTGATGCGATTATTAATCAAAAAAACAGCAACGTAATCTGTATTTATTGTGCAATCGGTCAGCGAAATTCAGCAGTTGCCAATGTTATAGCCGAGTTAGAAAAAGCAAAAGTTATGCCTAATTGTGTGGTGGTGTGTGCAAGCGCTGATGATACGGCAGGAATGCAATATATTGCACCTTATGCCGCCACTTCTATCGGTGAATATTTTATGCAGTCCGGTAAAGATGTTTTGATTGTGTATGACGATTTAACCAATCACGCTCGTGCTTACCGTGAAATGTCGTTATTATTGCGCTGTCCTCCGGGGCGTGAAGCATTTCCGGGTGATATTTTCTATATTCACTCAAGATTATTGGAGCGTTCAACCAAATTAATTTCCGAACTCGGTGGCGGATCTCTGACGTCTTTGCCGATTGTTTCAACCGAAGCAGGTAATATTTCCGCCTATATTCCGACTAATATAATTTCGATTACGGACGGACAGATTTATCTTTCAACCGATTTATTCCAAAAAGGTATTATGCCGGCAATTGATACGGGGCGCTCGGTTTCTCGCGTGGGTGGCGATGCTCAGCTTCCGGCATATAAAAGTTTGGTTGGTCCGTTAAAACTGTTTTATTCGCAATTTGAAGAATTGGAAGCGTTCACAAAATTCGGCACTCAGCTTGATAAAGAAACATTGGAACGCTTAAAGCGCGGACAGGCAATTAGGGCTGTTTTAGAGCAAAAGCAATATTCTCCTCTGCCGGTTGCCGATCAAATTGCCGTATTCAGCGCCACTAATGCCGGATTGTTTGATAATATATTACTGGATAATATACAAAAAGCCCAAGAGCTTGTTTGCAAAACATTTAATTTGCGTTTTAAGGATTTAATAAAGCAAATTAATGATGGTAAAAAACTAAGTAATGAAGATAACGCAAAAATGATTGATGAATTTAGGCAGGTTTTGGAAAGCGAGGAGCTTATTGATAAATGACAATTGAAGCCTTAAAAAAACGCTTAAAAACCACTGAGGATTTGCGCTCCATTGTCAGCACAATGAAGGCGCTGTCATCAGTCAGCATATTGCAATACGAACAGGCGAACAACGGCTTGAAGAGATATCGCGATAATTTGGTTGATGCATTTCAGGCTCTGGTTTTAAGTCAAGGTATGCCGGAAATTTCCAAAGATAAATCGGCGCCGAAGTACTTATTTATTCTGGTCGGTTCTGATACGGGGATGGTTGGCAAATTCAATCAGGAAATTATGGAAAAGTCGTTTGCTTGGCTCAAAAAGCGTAATATTAATCCGTCGGAGGTCTCGTTTATTACTGTCGGCAAACGAATTACTGCGATTGCCGAACAAAGAAAGGTTAAAATTTTTGCCAAATATGCTTCAGCAAACTCGGCAAAAACCATTAATTCAATGGCGGAAACGCTGATTATAAAAATTGAAGAAGCAACGCGAAAAATTCACGCGAATCACGTATTCATCTGGTATCATAAGCGTAATAAATCAGCACCGGTAAGCTTAGAGCACCAAAAACTGATTCCATTTAATTACGAAACAATGAAATCCGTGCAAAAAAAGCCGTGGCCGACCAATAATTTAGTGCAAACTGATTTGAAAAAAGAGGTGTTTTTTACAGAGCTGGTCTATCAAATTTTGGGTATTTCACTGATTAGTTTTTTAAATTATTCGTTGGCGGCAGAACACTTTATTCGCATGACCAATATGCAGGCGGCTGAAAAAAATATTGATGAAAATTTGGCGCAAATAAACCTTGAATATCAGCAACAGCGCCAAGAGCAAATAACAGGCGAGCTGATTGATATTGTTGCCGGCTATCAGGCAATGTAGCTATTTGCATATTATAATGTGCAAAAAATATAATATAAGACAAAAAAATACTTGACTTATAACGGAAAATGTTGTACAAAATTTTACACAATTCATATTATTTATTAACCCAAAAATTTATAATTATGAAAAAGAACTATGCAAACATGATACCCGCAACGGGTGTCAGAAAAAATGAGTTTACGGTGTACATATTGCTAAGCAATGGCAACACCGAAAAATTGGAACAAATGTTGAAAGACGGCTTACTGCTGTCAGGTTATTGTCTCACCTTGATGGACTTGTTCGGAATGGACAAGGAACAAATCAGAGACATGGTATCCGTGGCAACCAGATTGCAAAAAGATGTTTTCTGGTGGCTCAAAGACAAATTTGAGTTGCAGGAAATCCGCGGTCTGTTGGTTAAATGGAAGAGCCGTCTGCCACTGCGCCTTCTGACAGATGAAGAGCGTGCCGAGCTGGGTATGTATAGCATTCTTTTGAAACTGGAACGCTATGACATTCTTGCAGAATATGCACCCAAAGTGCTGCTCTATCAGATTGCGCACAAAACTAAAAAGATGTTCTCGGCCGCGAAGGCGTTGTTGGAGTATGACTTCAACAAGTATGCCGACAGAATCCTTTTGAAAGGTATGTCCGGCAGCATTTTGAGCGTAAAAGGCGGCTGGAAGTATCTGATTCATCACGGACAGAAGCAGTTTGTCCTTGATAATCTGGACAACTCCTATGTTGCGGAAATTCTTCCTAAGGAAGACGTCCTCAGGTACTGCCAAATGTTTTAAGAATAAGCACTCAAGTCCTTGTGATTTGAGTGCTTATTTATTAGCCAATTTGCAAAACTAAAACATTATCCACCAATTTTATTCAATCAATTCACGAGTTTCTTTATAATATCTCTGTTGACTCGGATCTGATTTAGCCACTTTATGCATAAAGCCGAGCCAGCCTAAAACCCAAGAATTAAAAGAAACTTTCAATTCATTATAAACCCCTATAGTCTCCAATTCATGTTTTATTTTTTCAAATGTTTTTTCAACTGAGCGCGCATCGGTATCTCCGCTTTCGCTGATTGAATCTGCTCTGTTTGTTCGATAAAAATACAGCCTGTCTTTTATATAGCCGATTCGCTTTGCATATACCATAGCCATTGTAATAAAAAATGTGTCATTATGGTGCGGAACATCATCAAAATATAAATTGTGCTCTTTTATAATAGAAGTTCTTATTAATTTATTCCATGGAGTTTTTTTTGAAAAATTAAAAAATTCATTCGGAATATCTTTATACGAAAAAATTTTCATCCCCTTATTTTCTAAAAACCGATAATCAAAGGTAACCCTTCTGTCAACGTTTAAATCCTGTTGGTATTGCTGATTTTTTTCATCAAAAATTGTTGCTAGAAACAAAACCATATCCAAATCATGTTTAATGGCATACTTATATGACTTTTCAAGTGTTGCCACATCAAGCCAGTCATCAGAATCAATAAACAAAGTATATTTTCCGTTAATATGTTTAATTCCTTCATTACGCGCCTTGCCTGCCCCAACTTTTTGAGGCAAAGCAAAAAGTTTTATGCGTTCATCTTTGGTTGCATATTTTTGAATAATTTTCAGGGAATTATCCGTTGATCCGTCATCTATTATAATGAACTCAAAATTTTTATATGTTTGCGCCAAAACACTCTTTATATTTTCATCAAGATATTTTTCCGTATTATGCACCGGCATCACGACAGAAATAAGCATTCCGTTTTTTACAAAAACACCACAAAGAAGTGCTATAAAGAACACAACAAAAAAACAAATTATTATAATCGTCTTATTCATATATAAGCCCCTCTTTTCATCTTCTAATTTATAGTGAAAAATTTTTATTCTCCAGCTTAAAGCAACCTTATCCACATTATGACTTTTTGATTTTCTTTAATTTACACATGCTTATTTGATTACAAATGCTGCTGAAATATAAGAAACAATAATTATATGATTTTCTTTGAGGAATAACCTTTTTATTTTTCATTTATAAGTCTGTTGACATTTAGGGCTGTTTATTGTAAATCAATAGAGGTTAACAATCTGATCAAATATTTGGAACAACAACATTTTCCGTGTATTTGTTTTTTTATAAGAGGACTGCACATGAAAAAAATTTTAATTTGCTTATGTCTTGCTTTAGCGCTTTCTGCTTGCGGCAATGACCATGTTATGCGTTTTAACTTAAAACCGCAACAAAATGTAAACACCACACCGACATATGAAGGAAGAAGCCATTTTTTCTTCTGGGGAATGTGGCAAAAAACCGATTATAATATAGAAAACGTATGCCGCGCAAGCGGTATTAATGCCATAGATACCCATTGGACTTTTTATGATTCTTTGATGGGTGGCTTAACCATGGGAATTTATGCTCCGGAAAGCTATTCTATTTATTGTAATTAATTTACTTTTATACTCTTGATTGAAGAGCATAGCACTATGCAAGGTTATGCTCTTTTTTCATGTCATTTAGATTTTTATTGTTATTTTTCAGTGCTTTTATATCAGAGAGGAATTCAACAATCAGCACAATCTGCCAAAAAAGGAATATAAGCGTTACAATATCATCACATATAGGGCTGCCGATAATATCAATAAGCGCAAAAATATAGCCTTGCTCAGTGGTTACAAAAAGCATTGCCGTTTCCCAGGCAAACATAGAAAATCGCTTATTCAAAATCGGAATCAAATTGTTGTTTTCATCATAAACAATGCTATGAACGCACTTTATATGATAGGAAAGGTATTTTGCAATAAAAACAAACGCGCAAATAAATATTTGCAACAATACATTATACCATATACATTCTTTTTCACATATATCATTAGGTGTGCCTGAAAAATCATAGTCATATTCAATCATATTCGGAATGGAATCCCAATAAATTGTGTAAACGGCTATTTCTGTGATAAGAACGAAAATAGCTATGATAATTGATAATCTTGTTCTGAACTTAATTCCCTTTAAAGATTTTCCGGATATCAGCAATTTCAGAAATTGTATGATTGACGACATATTTTCTCCTGTTTTTTATCTTTCTCGCCCATAATATTGCAGAAAAAATAAAAAAACAAGCGCAGAATTATTTATATAATGCAGATTAAATTATTTTTAAGAAAACTTAAACCAATTCCAAAAGTGCTTCAATTTGCTTTTTAATAACACGAATTGTCCGCGAACCGGATTTATCAAAGCGTAAATGTTGTGATAGTTGCAAATCAGATAAAGGACATTGCTATCGCGTTCGCTATACTCCTGCCGAAACGGCGAAGGTGGTAGGAAACAACAATGCCATAATTTTGTATTATAGGTAGGAGAAAAAGAGAGATGAAGTTTTTAAATATAAAATTCAGCCATACTCAGCAATCCGATCTCCTTCGTTCTTTAAAACAGAAAAGGCGGTGATAAACACCGCTGTTTTATGTTTTAATGGTCGGGGCTTTCGAGATTGGCTTGATTTTTTATTAAAAATCTGCGCCGCTGCGTCGGCTTTTTTCGGCGATACTCCCGTCTCGCCAAGCCTCCTTGTCGAATACGCTTCTTCGCGTGTTCGAACCGGCGGCCCAAAAACAATATAAAAAAACACCACCTGAAAAGGTGGCGTTTTTTTATATTGGTCGTGTATATGGCACGCTTTTAAGGAAAGCCCGGGTTCCGAGCTCCCTTGGTCATAAAATGCGAACTCCCAGTCCGCTTGGTGTTTTTGACGGAATACAACTATAGGTGTTTATAATTATTTTTACCAACCACCCTCAAAAAATTCTTTCATTTTCCTGAACCAACAACTTATTTCATTAGTATCTTCTGAAGAAAAAACAATATTGTTCCAAATTTCCGAACTTTGTAATTTTTGCTTTATTACAGATTCACCAGCTTTTTGTGTTTTGCCAAAATGAATTCCTTTATTGTATATGGCATTAGCAACATCCGTATTATCCCAATCCTTCCTTTCCTCTGGTGTAAATACTATATTCTTATTTACGCGCCCTTTATTTTTTCGGTAAGTTTATAAATGCCGGCAAATTTAGTTGAATCGTATTCCGGTGCACCGGACAAAGATGTCTGCCATTGTTTTGCTTTGGTTACAGCACCTTCATAATCCGGCATTTTGTTTAAATCAAAATACGGATTCCTGTCGTGTTTATAGGATGGCATAATGCTTTCCAATTTGGATTGTGCGGTAGCTTGCTTTGTAACGTTGTCGATACCGTGGTGCATCAGCGGCCAAATTTCAATGCACGGCTTCATAAAAGCGATATGAATATCCTTTCCGCTTTTGTTTATCAAATCGATAGCTTCTTTAACTTCGGCATCTCTACCATCATCATCAAAAGTTACCCACACTTCGGAATGATCCATCTTTAAGTCATCGCATTGGTTAACAGCTTCCTGTGCTAAAATCCGAGGATTTTGATTATTCTTGATTTTATTAAGCTTAACCACTGCATTTTTATGCTGTTGACTAATAAATTTTTGCAAATAATCCAGTTCCGTTTTACCCTCGTAAAACAGCTGAATAATAAGCTTAAATTGTGGGCGCTGTCCGAAATTACTCATCATCGAAGCTCCCTATCATCGGAATTGCTCCGTATTTTCCCTGCATATAGCCTTTTTGCAAATTTTTATCAAAACGTGGCGAAAACTGATATAATGAGTATAAATCCGTAGATCCGTCCTGACGTTTTTCCGCAAACCATATCTCATCGGTGCGCCAAATTTCTTGCGTCATCAAGTTCAAATCATGCAAAGTAACGATAAGCTGTCCTTTGTTATCCGTATTTTCCAAATGATGTTGCAGTAAAAATCTGCTTAAGAACGGGTGCAGATGGCAATCAAGCTCGTCAATAATCAAGCAGACATCCGGATCTCTTAAAAAGAAGAATGATAATGCCAAATCAACCAATCGCACGGTTCCGGCAGATTCTTCCGAAAGATTAAACTCAATACCGTTATGTATAGTTTTAAGCTCATATCCTTTCTGTCCGGATGGACTGATATCCAAAGCAAATATTTCTCCTAAGTCACTCTTAGACACCACTGTTCCGTATTCATTAGGTGTTCCTGACTGCGCTAGTATTCGTTTATAATACTTTTCGACATTCTCTTTGGAAAGCGGTACCCATTTAATATCCGTGATTCCTAAATCAGCCACATGCAATAATTTTTTCAAAAATTGCTGGAAATCCTGTCGCTGAAAATAAAAAGTAAAAGCCACCGGATTAGCTAAACTTAGTGGAGTTATAAAAATTAATTTTTCAAAAAACTCTAAAGCGCTGATAATATATTTTGATCCGCTAATTCTTTTCTGATTAGGAATAATTCCGTCCTGTAATAATTTGAATAAATAAGCGCTGGTCGATTGAAATGTCCGGTTTTGATACCATTCTTCACTTTTTAAGAGCAAGTTTCCAATGGTTACTTTTTCTTTTTCTCTGGTAAAAAGCGGTTTTAACTCTCCGTATCGTTGAACAATAGCTAACTGTTCAAACGGAATTTCTGTTCCGGTAGTGCGTAAAATATACTGATATGTAACTTTATTGTATTGAAATACAATTTCGAATTCTGTTTCTGAAAACGAGTTATCCAGTTTAAATTGGCTGAGGAGAAGATCCCGCGTTGGAACTCCGGCAACGACTGCCCGTAATGCCGAGATGGCCTTTACAAAATTTGATTTTCCGGAAGCATTTGCACCATATAATGCGGCTCCTTTTAGGGCCTTAAATTGTGTGCACCCCAAAACATGATTTTCATGCTGTTTGGAAATTTTCCCCGGAAACATCGAAAATGTCGCTTTTTCCTTAAAGGATCCGAAATTTGACACAGAGAAACTTAATAACATTTTTTGCCCCTTTTTTACCTGTTGTCTTCGAAATATATGTCATTTTTGGTAAAAAGTCAAGAGATTATGTGAAAAAATCACATAATCTTTAAGTTTTTCACTCAAATTCGCGATTTTTTCAATAATTTTCTCTTTTATAAAAGTATTATTACAAATTTTTCACGTACACCCGGGTTGGTTTGCCCTCGCGGGTGAGCATGGTCTGCCAAAAGGTAAAGCCGTATTTCTCATAAAGGCCGACTTCGTCGGTTGAAATATAAACTTTTTCGCTTCCGGCTGATTTTAACACTTTGCAAATGTGGGCGATTAGTTTTCCGGCGGTGCGGTGGCCGCGATAAGCCGGAAAGGTATATACAAATCCGATCCACGGCGACAGTTCCGGCGCGTCAATCTCATCTTGCGGCGCCAAGGTGGCAAACGAAACCAGCTTATCGCCGTCAGTCAGCATATAAACTTCTGTTGAGTCCCCACACATCTGCTTTAATTTGTCATTTTCCAGCCAGTCGTGCAACAATTCGGCCGCCGACCAATCACCTTTGCCGATTTCCTCCCGCCAATGCTCCTGATTTTCCGATTGATAATACTTGATAACCTGCATTTTGCCTCATACTTCATAGTTGCGATATTTGCAAACTATAAACCTTTAAATATAACTTGCCAAGTACATACTTCATAGTTTTGAAATTTTAAAACTATGAAGTTATAGGATATAAAAAATATCCGGCGACCGGACTTAAATAATGTAGATATTCGGGAATTTTTCTTGACTTTTCGGGAATTATTCGGTAATATTTCGGTAAAGATTATAACAGAGGATATCAAAATGCCGAATATGACAGATATTACAATTACGCCGGATATGCTTAAGAAAATAGCAGAAATCGATGCTTTTAACGGGGCGTTTAACAGCGGCGGTATAAAGATTAAGCCGGATCAATTAAAAGCCATGAAGCGCATTGCGACGATTGAATCTATCGGCTCGTCAAATCGTATTGAGGGCAATAAGCTAAATGATACAGAGGTTGAAACTGTCTTTAATCATATCAACAAAAAGTCATTTCAAACGCGCGATGAGCAAGAAGTCGCCGGTTATGCCGATTTGCTCTCAACGATTTTTGAGAATTATAAAGAGATTAACTTATCCGAGAACTATATCAGGCAGTTGCATAAAATCTTGCTTTCGTATTCAGACAAAGACGAGCGCCATCGCGGCGAATATAAAAAAGATTCAAATCGCGTGGCAGCCTTTGATGCTGACGGCAATGAAATTGGTACAATTTTTGAAACGGCAACGCCTTTTGATACGCCGCGTTTAATGCAAGAATTGGTAGACTGGGCGAACATTAACTTTAAGGACGGCTATTTTCACCCGATTATCACAATCGGCGTGTTTGTCGTGCATTTTTTATCAATACACCCTTTTACAGACGGCAACGGCAGGCTTTCACGCGCTTTAACGACAATGCTTATGCTACAAAACGGCTATAATTATATGCCTTACGCTTCAATGGAATCTATTATTGAAGCAAGCAAAGACGCATATTACAGAGCGTTACGCGGCACCCAAAAGACGATATGGACCGATAAGGTTAATTATGAGCCGTGGCTGACGTTCTTTATTACCTCGCTTGCCAAGCAAAAGCGCCATTTAGAAGATAAAATCGCAAAGGCTTTGAAAGCGGACACAACGAGAATAAGCAAAGCCGAGCAAGCCGTATTAGACCTTTTTGAAGATAAAACAAATTGGTCTGTTTCAGAAATGGCAGAAGCTTTAGGCAAAAACAGCGAGACCGTCAAAAAGACTGTGCAAAATCTCGTCAAGAAAGACCTACTCGAGAAACAAGGCTCGACCAAAGGCACATATTATATTTTGAAGAGGTAAAATGCGCCAACACGTTATAGCATTGGTTGATTGCGACTGCTTTTTCGTTTCTTGCGAACGGAAGGATAATCCCGATTTGCAAGGCAAGCCGGTGTGCGTGATGACCGGCGGTGGAAGTAAAGGCATTATTGTATCGCGCTCGAAAGAGGTCAAGGCGCTGGGCATTAAAATGGGGCAACCATATTTTCAGGTTAAGCCGAACTTTCCGACCGCGATTTGTATTCCGGCGCGCCACCACCGCTATACCGAGATTTCCAAACAAGTGATGGACACCATCAAGACTTTCAGCCCGGATGTCGAAGTGACCTCGATTGATGAAGCGTTTATCGATTTGACCAGCCTCAACAAGGTCTATCAGTGCACTTATACCGACATCATCAAGAATATCCGGCAGACGGTTTTGGACAAGGTTGGTATTCCCGTTTCTATTGGCTTGGGAACTTCCAAAACGCTAGCAAAACTGGCAAGCGATAAGGCAAAAAGTAACAACGGGATATTTGTTATTCCGCCGGACAAAATCTTGGATATCGTGGGCGAAATGCCGATTGAGGACGTGAGCGGTATCGGGCGCAAAAACAGCGAGCACATGAAGTTCTGCGGGATTTTTACGATTAAGGACTTTGTGGAAAAAGAGAACGGCTGGATACGGAAAGCCTTTGGAATCAACGGGTTGAACCTAAAAAGCGAGTTGACCGGTATTGCAACATCTTTAGTTAACAACGAACCTACCGCCCCGCAGAGCATACGGGTTACCCGCAGTTTTGAAGATTTTACGCAGAGTTTGGAGTATTTGGAACACGCGCTTAACGGCCACGTTCATGAGGCTTGTCAGAAGTTACGGCGGTGGAACGGATTTTGCCAAGGGGTGGAAGTGATGCTCCGCACCAAAGATTTCAAATATTATGCCATTGAGACGAAATTACCGAACCCGACCAACGGCGACCAGGAAGTTCGCATAACCGCCATAAACCTCTTAAAACAACTCTACCGCCCGAATTTAATCTACCGCTCAACCGGCGTAACGCTAACACATTTGAGCTATGGCGAAGTGCAACAGTCGCTGTTTGAGGAAATCAAACCTCACGACGACAAACTCTCACACCTCGTCGACGAACTCGAAGCCAAATTCGGCAAAGGGATTGTCAAGACAGGCGCGTGAAGGCTATTGCAAGTAATCAAACATAAAAATAAGAACAGCCGATCAGACTATCACACAAAAAAAAGCCGAGCGGTTAAACTCGGCTTGTATGCTACCTGAATTATAAATTAAAACTGATAAATTTCGCCGTCGGAAGGTATTAAAATTTTATCGGCAATATTGCGCTGATGTAACTTTTCGCTTAAGGTTTGGCGATTTAATGTTGCATGCGCCACATTATCCATATGGCTGGCGATAATTTTCGCATTTGGGCACAATTCATAAACGTTTGCCACATCACTATCATCCATAATCAAACGTCCGAAAGTATTAAAAGTCGCCGCACAAGCGTTCAGAATAATAACTTCCGGCTGATATTGTTGCAAAGTCTTTTGAACTTCATCATAAAAAATCGTATCTCCGGCCACATAAACCGACTTTTCGTTTTTATGTTGCAAAATAAATCCGCTGGCCTTTCCGCAAGGAACTTTTGTGCCATGCAATGCCGCTGTTTTAATAAGCGTAATTTCACCGATTTGCGTATTTTCCGTCATAACTTGCACATCTGTAAATCCGGACTTTTTCAGTACTTCGGCATCGTCCTTATTTTGCACAAAAACCGGTGTATTGTGATTTAAATCTTTACCGACTGTTCCATCAGGATACATATCAATATGGTCCGGATGAATGTGGGTGATGATATAATAATCAACCCCGTTTAATATCTCCGCAACTGATTTCGGCAACGAACATATCGGCATAGCAAGTTCATTGTGTTTAGATGAAATTACCTCTTTTTCCATACCAAGTTCTTTGAATGTACCGTTACTACCTTGTGGCGCAAGCCATGGGTCAACCAAAAACTTTTTATCGGCATATTCCAAAACAATTGTCGCATTGCGTATTTGTTCAAATTTCATTTTGCTATCCCTTCTTTAAAAATTTTTATAAATCGCAACATTCACCGCATGATTTATTTTCTACCTGAAAATTGCAGTGAGTAATTCCGAATTTATCTTTTAAAAGCTGTGTTGCTTCCACAATAATATCATTGTTATCACTTTCAATATGGCATTCAATCGCCACATTATGTTCACTGATACACCATAAATGCAAATGGTGCACATTTTTGATATTTTTTATGGCAAGCAAAGAATTTTTGACTTGTTCTATATCAATGTTGTCAGGAGCGGCATTCATCAAGATATTTACAATCTGCGGAAAAGACACAACCGATTGAAAAATCATATAAAAAGCAATAAGCAAGGCCACAATCCCATCAACCCGATATAAATCAAACCACATAATACAAAGGCCGGAAATAATAACGCCGATTGAACCGAATGCATCTGCCAAGTTATGAATAAACACCATTTTCATATTACTGTTGTGATGGGCGTCATGATGCGAAATTTTTGCCGTTAAGGCATCAATAATAAGCGCCAAAACCGAAATCCAAATAATCAGCAGTCCATCAATTTGTTGCGGATTTATCAGCCGTTCAATTCCTTCTGCCAACAGATAGCAACCGGATATAAAAAGCAATATCAGATTAACAAATCCACCTATAATTTCAGCTCTTTTGAAACCGTATGTGTATTTTGCCGAAGCTTTCTTGTTTCCTATCTTAAACGCAATGACGGCAATCAAAATTGAAAAAGCATCAGAAGTGTTATGCAGTGCATCTCCTATCAAGGAAACACTGCCGGAAATTATACCTCCTATTATTTCAGCAACAGACAAAAGCATATTGATTACAAACGATAAAATCAGCAATCTAACAGACTTTTGTGTTACCTCATTATGATGGTGGTGATGAATGTGAATATGTTCAGACATTGTTTATGCCCTTTATTTAATCATCAGACTTATCAAAAAGGCTGATAAGCTCATTTATTTTCTGTTCTTGTTCTGTTTTTGAAGCCTTAAATGAAGCGGCAACACAATGTTTAATATGCTTTTGCAAAATGTTTTTTTCAACACTTTTCAATGCAGAACGCACCGCTTTAATTTGATTTACAATATCCAAACAATAACGTTCTTCCTCTATCATCTTTTTAATCCCGTCTATCTGCCCTGATATGCGGTTAAGACGGGGTAAGTTATCGGCATGATTTGGTTTTGAAGGTATTGTCATTTTATTTCCTATTTATTATCCCCGCAATGGCAAGTTTCACAACATTTATTTTCTTTGGTGCATTGGCAATTATCGCCGCAAGTACATTTTTCCCCGCATTGGCATTCTTTACCATCTTTTCCGCATTGACAATTTTCGCCACATTGGCAGTTTTCACATTTACAATTCGGATTGTTACATTTTCCCATTTTTATTCTCCTGTTAAAAAAATTACGTTCAAATATACATATACCCCCTATATGTATAAATGTCAAGATATTTGTTATAAAATTTTCCATATAAAAGCAAGAAAAGATAGAAAATATTCAATTTTTTTACCTATTTCACTGGACTTTCGTTGAAATCCAAGCATTGGTTGTATTGTAACGAAAGGAAAAAACATGAGAACAGTAAAAATTTATATGGTCCGGAAGCCCTCAGATATCGACGAAGTAATGGAGTTATGCCGGAAATATGCCGCACAGGCCGAGGAAGTGGTAATAACGGAAACGGTTGAATTACCGGCCGTTTGGTATGATGCGGTTTGCCTATTCCCGCTGGATGATTACATTTTTCTATCCGGCAAAGGTGGCTACGACGACGAAAACCACCGCCAAGTAGTCGAATTAAAATGCGCCGGCCGGCCGACACTTTATGTGGATCCGTCCGGGTCGAGTTACTGCCGATATATGGGAGTTGAGCCATGAAAATGAAGCGATACGAAGAAATTGAGCCGAGCAACCGGACAACTTTTCGGATGTTATATTATAACGTCGGGCGCACCCTCACTCAAATTGAAACGATATTAAAGCGGACGTACGGGAATCCGCTACCGATAAAACCGCAGGACCGATTATTCCGCATAAGGCACAAGCTGGAACAAATGGTCGCCCGGTACAAACAATGCGAAAATGAACTAAAGGACGAACGTCAAGCCCGCAAATCCAATGAATCTAAAAATGCCTGACAGCCCTCGCTGATGTCGTCATAGCTCTCGTCAAAATTACCGGTGTACCACGGGTCTCGAATATTGCGCGGGTGCTCCGTAAAATCAAGCAGGCGATAAATTTTGCGCTCGGTATCCGGGCCGACAATCTCCAAAATGTCGTCGATATTGCTGTCGTCCATCGCGATAATGTAGTCGAAATACACGTAGTCGCGCGGACGAATTTGCCGCGAATAATGCTCTTCGAACGGAATTTGCATGGCTTTCAGTTTGTCGCGGGTGCCGTGATGAATACCGGCGTGACACATCTCGTTGAAACGCTCAGTAGCGGCGGAATCAATATAAAACTGCTCCGACAACCCTTTTTGAAGCACCATTTGCTTAAACACAAACTCCGCCATCGGCGACCGACAAATATTCCCCAGACATACAAACAGAACTTTAAGCATTATACAGCCATTACATTATCTGTCCACAATTCACATTGTGTCATAACTGTTTGAACTGCATCTTCCATACCTTCCGGCGGATATTTATGTTTTTTGAGCAATTTTTTTACCATCATTCGCATTTTTGCTCGTGCTGTTTCGCGTTTTTGCCAATCAATCGTTTTGTTTTTGCGTAAAGTTTCGGTAAGTTCTTTCGTGATAGCGATTAATTCGTCATTTTCATAAAAATCTTTTACTGCTTCCGGCTTAGTTAAAGCATCATAAAAGGCCGCTTCCTCAGCATTAAGTCCTAAATCTTCACCTTCTTTTTGTGCCGCGGCAATTTGTTTAGCCATATTTAGCAATTCTTCAATAACTTGTTCGTTTGTCAACATTCCGTTCAAATAACGGTTCATTGCTTCTTGTATCATTTCGCTGAATTTTTCGGAGCGAACAATATTTGTGTGGCGATAGATTGAAATTTGCTCTGCTATTAACTTTTTCAACAATTCCACCGCCAAATTTTTCTCTTTCATCTTAGATATTTCCGCTAAAAACTTCGGATCAAATAGCGAAAATTCTTCTTTAACGTCAGAGAATAGATTAATCACGCCGTCACTCTTAATACTTTGCTCTAATAAAGCATTTATCCGAGCATTCATCTCTGTTAACGAAATTTTCTTATGCCCACCGCTATCGGTAAAGCGTAAAATCATTACGCGAACAGCTTCAAGGAAAGCCGCTTCTATACGTAAGTTCTCTTCAACAATTGAAGAACATAGCGATAAAGCCTGGTGCAACAGTAACGCTTGTTTGATGTATGCGTCCTTTTCTTTTATTTTCTCTCGTGCAATAATAAAGTTTGCCGCACCGCTAATGAGGCGAGCCCTTACTAAATTGGTGCCGGTAGCAAATTCGTGATAATCAAAACCATGTAATAAATCGCGGCAAACTTGCAACTTTTCCTTAAATTTATTGTAAGCGGTGGTCGCAATATCCATATTACCGTAGTTCTTTTTATCGCGCACGGTGTAATCATTCATAGCCTTTTTCAGCGCACTAGCAATACCGACGTAATCGACGATCAATCCGCCTTCTTTATCTTCAAACACTCGATTAACACGCGCAATTGCTTGCATTAAATTATGGCCGGCCATTGGTTTGTAAACATACATTGTTGCAAGGGAAGGTACATCAAAACCGGTCAACCACATATCAACAACAATCGCGATTTTCAGCGGATCGGAATTATCTTTAAATTTTCGTGCCAAATCTTCTTTATGCGATTTGTTACCTATAATTGCACGCCAATCTTCAGGATCGTTATTATCCGAGGTCATAACCACCGCAATTTTTTCTTTCCATGCCGGACGCAATTCTAAAATGCGATGATAAATTTTAAGAGCAATCGGGCGAGAATAAGCCACAATCATTGCTTTTCCGGTTAATAAATTTTCACGATAGTTTTCATAGTGATCCAAAATATCGCAGACAAGAGAATTAATTGTGTCATCATCTCCTAAAATTGAATCCATCTGCGCCAGTTGTTGCTTGCTTTTTTCAATAACTTCCGGCTCGGCATTTTGTGCCATTAGGTCATATTCGGCATCAATTAATTGCAAAATTTCCGGTTTAAGATGCAGTTTTATGACGCGGCTTTCATAATAAACCGGACGTGTTGCGCCATCTTCCACCGCTTGTGTCATATCATACACATCAATATAATCCCCGAAAACCTCCCGAGTATTGCGATCATCAAGCGATAATGGTGTACCGGTAAAGCCGATGTATGTTGCATTTGGTAGAGAATTACGAATAATACGTGCGGTACCGATTTTAATATTACCTTCTTTATCCATCTTCTCGCTCAAGCCGTATTGTCCACGATGAGCTTCATCTGCCATTACGATAATATTACGGCGTTCCGATAAAGGTTCCGGTGATTCTTCGAATTTTTGCATGGTGGTAAAGAAAATACCGTTGGCCTTAATACCATCTAAAAGCTTTTTGAGATGTGCGCGACTAGTTGCTTGTACCGGTTCTTGCCGCAAAAAGTCCTTGCATTTTGCAAATTGTGTATATAGTTGGTCATCCAAATCGTTCCGATCGGTAATGACAACAATTGTTGGGCTGTTTAAGGCACTTTGTAATAAGTGAGCGTAAAATACCATTGAAAGAGACTTACCGCTTCCTTGCGTATGCCAGAAAACGCCACCTTTACCATCGGTTTCGGTAGCATGTTTGGTAGATTCAATTGCTTTTTTGACTGCGAAATACTGGTGATATCCGGCCAAAATCTTTGCCGCACCTTTATTTTCGTTAGAAAAGCAAATAAAGTTTTTCAAAATATCAAGCAGGCGTGACTTTTCAAAAATACCGTTAAAAAATGTATCGAACTGGGCATATTTGGTATTTTCATAAGATCCGTCAACAGTTTTCCACTCCATAAAGCGCGTTTCATCAGAAGTAATTGTGCCGGCCTTGGATACGGCTAAATCACTCATAACGCAAATAGCATTATAAACAAACATTGATGGTATTTCATGCTTGTAATTCTGAATTTGGCGATATGCTTCGGAGGCATCAGTTTCTTCGCGTGAAGGCGATTTCAGTTCCATCAATACCAGTGGCAAACCGTTAATAAAGAGCAGAACATCCGGCCGTTTTTCGCTATTTTCAATAAAAGTCCATTGATTTGCCACAATAAATGAATTGTTATCCGGATTTTCATAATCGATTAGATAGACGATTGTATCGCGCGGTTCACCTTTGTCGGAGTAGCGCACAGTAATACCGTTTTGCAGAAAGTCCATAAACAAAGCGTTTTTCTGCGTCAATTCGGCATTTTCAAAGTTTTTGAGCTTAAACAGAGCCTCATTTATCGCCTCATCTGGCAATTTCGGATTGATTTGGTGGAGCGCATTTGTCAGCACCGGCTCATAAAGCGGCGAAGTAAAATCTCTATCTTCCACATCCGGCCCATAAACATGCGTATAGCCGAGTTCTTGAAACAGCTCTATAATTGAGTTTTCATACGCTTCTTCATTCACCGGATTTGTGTATGTCATGAGTTAGGCTCCTTTTTTACTTCTTCTTTAAAAGTTCTTTTCTACGTTTTTTTCTTTCTTTTTCTTCTTGCTTTCCCTTTTTGCATTTTTCTTTATACTCTTGATATCGCTTATCATCTAATTCTTTCATCTTATTCAAGAATTCCCTAAAATTTTCTTTAATATCACCTGTAAGTTTTTTACTTGTGTGCTTTTTTAAAATATCTTGCCGCTCTTTATCTAACGTAACAGCAATGCCAAAAAGTTGCTCTGCTAATTCTTCCCATCCCCATTTAGATATTTTTTTACGACTTCTTCCCAAATTTGTGTGAATACATAAAGAAATATTCTTGATTTTTTCATAACCGGTAATGCCTTCCAAATATTGTTTTGCAACTTGTTTTTCTGTAGATAAAAATTCCTTTATAGGTTTATAACCATTGTATGCATCTTTATGAAAAATAAGAAATTCTATAAATTCCTCCGAATAAGGCAAAATTTTGATTTCGTTATTAATTCCTAAATGTAAATGTATTCGGAAATCATGATAATCTTTCAAATCAAAGTACAAATATGCCTCTTTTATGTATAATACTTCTTTGGAAAGATTTTTTATTGATACGCCTACATGAGGTTTATTTATTCCATCTAAATTTGCTTCTCTTATTTCTGGAACACCTATTTTTAAAGCAAATTTAGGAAATGTTCTAATATATTCCCTTAAAGGGAAGAAAAGTGCAACCATAACTGCGCAAAATGTAGCAATTACATTAGCTATTTCCCATCCATTAACTTGTGAAATATTATCTAATTTTGTAAGTAATTCAGAAAACTCACATTGAGAAATAACCATTTTCTACTCCTCGG